>ERZ802830.759-NODE-759-length-31764-cov-10.4274_pt1 | contig 31764 bp, 33 predicted proteins | sample MGYA00345654_ERZ802830 | MGnify/ENA primary metagenome ERZ802830 (study PRJEB30503, sample SAMEA104212375) | marine metagenome | biome: Westerlies Biome; feature: [SRF] surface water layer (ENVO:00010504) within the epipelagic zone...; material: water... | reverse complement strand
TGGTAAAGTAATATGATCCGAGTATTTTTTTATAATCTCTCGAAGTCGCCAATCGTCTAAAAATTCATCTTCTTCTTTCTTTAAATGCAGTGTCACTGAGGTTCCACGACTCTCTTTATTGATATCCTCAATACTAAATTCACCATCGCCTTTAGATTGCCACCTAAATGCTTTCTTTTGTCCTGCTTTCTTTGTTTCCAGCACCACCTCTTCTGCGATAATGAATGCCGAATAAAAGCCAACACCAAATTGTCCAATTAAGTGAGCATCTTTAGCTTCATCTCCGGACAACTTACCTAAGAATTCTTTTGTGCCTGAACGCGCTATAGTCCCAATATTAGCAATAATTTCATCCTTATCCATACCGATACCATTATCAGTAACCGTAATAGTCCTTTTTTCTTTATCATAATCAACATTAATTTTTAGTTCTGCATTTCCCTCAAAAAGATCATTGTTATTTAGGGCTTCAAATCGTAACTTATCAGATGCATCACTTGCATTAGATATTAGCTCTCGAATAGCAATTTCTTTATTGCTATAAAGAGAATGAATCATAAGGTGAAGAAGTTGTTTAACTTCGGTTTGGAAGTTTAATGTTTCTTTTTTTGTAGCCATAAAATTGTAATCCTAAATAAATTAATTTTTCAATATATGAATAGTGGGGGCGTAATAATAAATTTCAATAGTATATTTATTAAAGATTATTTAATATGAAAGATACTGCAATAAAAGCAAAAGATGCAGTCACATTAACGCTTGAACCATATCCTGCACAATTTAAACCTTGTAAATTAACTTCATCAATATTATTACTTGGTTTTATGATTTTTTCTGGAGAAAATACAGTTGGAATATTATAAGAAATTCCATGTATTTTTTTTTGTTTATTGAAAAACTGACGTATGCTTGATAATAATGGGTCACCAAACGTTTTTTCAAGACTTGCAATTTGTATCAGAGATGGATTGGTTTTACCTCCTGCTCCTCCCGTCATTAAAAGTGAAATTTTATTTTTTACACAAAAATTTGCTAAAGAAATTTTAACTTTTGTTTGATCAATAGCATCAACAACGTAGTGAAAATTAGAATTGATATATTTTTCTATATTATTTTCATCCAGAAAATCATCAACAACATCAACACTAATTTTAGGATTAATATCTTTAAGCCTAAGAGACATGGTTTCAATTTTGGACGAGCCAAGCGTTGAATCTAATGCCTGAATCTGACGATTGATATTGGATTCTGCGATATGATCCATATCGATTAAAGTGATTTTTCCAATACCATGTCGAGCTAAGGATTCTGCAACCCATGAGCCAACTCCACCTATTCCTACGATACAAATATGACTCTTTTTGAAAATCTCTAATCTATCCTCACCATACAATCTGCCCACACCAGCAAACCTTCTATCAACATCATAGCTCTGTATTATCATGATTTATCAAGAATAACGAAGGCAACGGCGATATTTTTTTCATCAGATATTGATAGGTGTTGGCAAGTAATTTTTTGTTTAATCAATATCTCATTAATATTGTTATTAAAATCAAAACTTGGCTTTCCCATTTCATCATGCTTTACCGAAATGGCTTGCAAATTAATTTCACCTCTAAAACCCGTTCCCATAGCCTTAGAAAATGCTTCTTTGGCAGCAAATCTTTTAGCTAAAAAATTTTCTTTTAAAGTTGAGGATTTGTATGCAATCAACTCTTCATCAGTTAAAATTTTTTTTGCTAATTTATCCCCATACTTTTCAATAGATTCTTTAATGCGAATAACTTCCACAACATCAGTGCCAATGCCATAAATCATTTGTGAACTACCCCATCAATAATTACTTTCATTTTCTTTACAGCATTTTCCCAACCTATGAATAGCGCTTCAGCAACTATTGCATGACCTATATTTAGCTCGTTAATTTTTTTTAGTTCAGCAATTTCTTGGACATTTTGGTAATGCAAACCGTGTCCAGCATTAACAATTAATCCATTAGCAAGTGCAAAATCACTAGCATTTTTGATTTGTTCTAATTCATTATTACGTAACACTGGGTCATTTTCGAGATCAGCATAATGCCCAGTATGAATTTCAATGACTGGTACCCCAATATCAATTGCCTTTTGAATTTGATTCATACATGGCGCAATGAACAATGAAACTCTTATACCTTTGCTTAGAAGTTGTTCACATGCACCTGCAATTTTATTAAATTGCCCTGTAACATCTAAACCACCCTCAGTTGTTCTCTCTTCCCTTCTCTCAGGGACGAAACAAACATCCTGAGGGGATACATCTAGTGCAATATCAATCATCTCCTTAGTAGGTGCTAGCTCTAAATTCATCTTAGTTTTAAGTAATGGTTTTAATTCATATAAATCAGCATCCTGCATGTGTCTTCTATCCTCTCGTAAGTGAAGTGTTATGCTATCAGCACCAGCCTTTTCAGCAAGATATGCTGCCGTTACCACACTTGGGTAAGAAGTTCCTCGCGCTTCCCTAATTGTTGCAATATGATCAATATTTACCCCTAATTTCAATTTTCAGTCTCCATTTGCCATAAAAAGCTGTTTTGAATACAAAGGCTTATCGCCTATATAATGATTTATTAAATAACGCATTAATTGCTTACTTTGTTTTTCTGTTTCCTTACTCTCATAATTATCATCTGCCATATCAATTAGTGTTTTACCTGATATTACCAGTTGATTAGAAAACTGTTTATCATCTGAAGCACCAGATCCTGCATGATAAAAATATTGTTTTTTTGGGTCAATTATACTTCCTTGTATATCATTCTTTAGAGGAACTTCATATCCAATTTCTTGAAGTAATCTCAGTTCGAAGCGCCTTAAAATCATATTAAGAGATTTATTTTTAGTCAGAGCCAAAATTGTTTTATGATAAAAATCATATAATCTAGGATAAGGATCATCTTTTGGAACAAGTCTCATAATCAACTCATTCAGATAAAACCCACAAACTAAGGCATCTCCCTCAATAGCTAAAAATGCATTACTCCAATCCACATTATGTAATGTTTTTAAATCCTGAAGACCTGACCAAGTTGCATGAAGAGATTGAAATGGGAGCAACATTCCTCGCAAGGAGGATTTGGGCCTTCTTGCACCTTTAGCCACCAGAGCTATCCGACCAAAGTCCTTTGATAGTATTTCTACTATCAAACTAGTTTCCTTAAAAGGATAACTATGGAGTATATATATAGGCTGATTCTCTTTTCTAGAAGTGCTTGCCATTACCCTATAAACCCAGTGATTTTAATGCTCTTTGGTCATCAGCCCAACCTTTTTGGACTTTTACCCATATCTCAAGCCATACCTTACTTCCAAAAAGTTTTTCCATATCCCGTCGAGAGCTTGTAGAGATCTCTTTTAATCTCTTTCCATTTTTTCCAATAATCATCGGTTTATGAGCATCTCTATCTAAAATAATTGCTGCAAAAATTCTTCGCACACCCTCAATAATCTCAAATTTTTCAATTTCTACAGCAATCGAATAAGGTAATTCCTGTCCGGTTAATCGAAATACTTTTTCACGCACTATCTCAGCTGATAAAAATCTTTCGTTTTTATCGGTAAGTTCATCCTTGGAAAAAATAAAGTCTTGTTCAGGTAAGAAAGATTTTAATGCATGCTTCAAAGGTTCAAGATTATTTGATTTCTTCACACTTGTTGGAACAATCGCCTTAAAACGATCAATAGCGTCTAATTCTTTTATGAAACCAAGTAATTTAGACTTTTCCTTTAATAAATCTACTTTATTAATAGCAAGTACTATGGGAGTAACTTCTGGAATCATTTTTAGGATTTTATTATCTATTTCATCCAGCACACCTGGCCCAATCATAAACAAAATTACATCAACATCCTTTAATGCTTGATGCACCGTTTTATTAAGACTACGATTCATCATATTTAAATGTCTTAATTGGTATCCTGGTGTATCAACAAATATATATTGGGTATCGCTATCAGAACAAATACCTAACAATTGATAACGTGTAGTCTGAGCTTTCCTTGATGTAATGCTAAGCTTAGTGCCAACAAAATAATTAAGTAAGGTAGATTTACCAACATTAGGTTGCCCTACGATTGCAATAGTTCCGCATTTTTTTTTAGGATCCATTAGCTTTTCCCATAGCCTTTAAGGCTAAATTTGCAGCACTTTGCTCAGCAATTTTTCTGCTAGACCCTTGTCCTAAAACACATATATCAAGCTTCTTAATTTTGCATTGCACTTTAAAAGTTTGTGCATGTGATTCACCATCTATTTCAAAAATACTATATTCAGGAATATCTATTTTTTCAGCCTGCAAAAGCTCTTGAAGCAGTGATTTACTATCTTTATATACTTTTTTAGGATCAATACTTTTTATATGATCGACAAACCAATTTTCAATAAGTAATCTTACTTTATCCAGTCCATCATCCAGATAAATTGCCCCTATAATAGCCTCTACACTATCAGCTAGAATTGATGGCCTTCTCCAGCCAGCACTTTTCAGTTCGCCTTCACCTAGTTTTAAAAATTCCCCTATATTTAAATTAATTGCAATATCACTTAAAGTTGAAGCCTTTACCAATTGTGACCGTAGTCTGCTTAAATCTCCTTCAGACAAATTTGAAAATTTTTTAAAAAGTAGTTCGGCTATTAAAAAATTTAAAATACCATCCCCTAAAAATTCAAGGCGCTCGTTATTATCTCCCTTCGCACTTCTATGTGTTAGAGCAACTTCAATAAGCTCTTTATCTTTGAATGAATATCCTAGTTTTTTTTCAATTTGCTCTATTTGAATTGCATTCATATCTAATGTATTGAATCTCCAATACGAGAAAAGTTATCAAAATTTAACCAAATCATAAAGGCTTTACCTACTAAATATTTCTCTGGAACATATCCCCATACCCTACTGTCTGAAGAGTTGTCCCTGTTATCACCTATGGCTAGGTAGTGCTTATCTGGTACTACAAAATTATAATTTTCGTCAGGAATATCATGAACAAGAATAGAATATTCAGAATTATCTAAGTTTTCTCTCTTTTTTGATGCAGACATAGGACGAGATGATGCTAAAAAATAATCGTAAGCACCTTCATATGATTGGTTGATTTTTTCATCATTAATATACAAAACTTTGTCCTCATAGCGAATCTTGTCACCCGGCAAACCAATCAACCGTTTAATATAATCAATACTTGGATCCTCAGGGTAATGAAAAACAAAAACGTCTCCTCGTTTCGGTTGCCCAAGAGAAAGAATCAGTTTGTTAAAAACAGGTAATCTTAACCCATAACTAAACTTATTCACGGCGATAAAGTCTCCAGCAACTAAGGTTGGCATCATAGAACCCGAAGGAATTTTAAAGGGCTCAACTATAAAACTACGAATGATAAATACAGCTAACAATACTGGGAAAAAACCTTTAATATTTCCAATTATTTTATTATTCTTTAATTTTCCTTTTCTAAGGAATAGTTTGTCAATAAGCCATACAGCTCCAGTTAGAAAAGTAACTCCCATAAGAATAGCTGCAAAAATCATTTTTCATCTACCTGTAAAATTGCTAAAAAGGCCTCTTGTGGAATCTCAACATTTCCCACTTGCTTCATTCTTTTCTTACCTGCTTTTTGTTTCTCTAATAGTTTTCTTTTACGGCTTACGTCACCACCATAACATTTTGCTAGTACATTTTTTCTCATAGCTTTAACAGTTTCTCGAGAAATAATATTTGCTCCAATTGCCGACTGAATAGCTACATCAAACATTTGACGAGGAATTAATTGACGCATCTTAGATGCCAACTCTCTTCCACGGTATAAGCTATTTGATTTATGGACAATTAAAGAGAGTGCATCCACCCTATCACCATTAACCATAATATCAAGTTTAACCAAATCCGCTGCTCGAAATTCTAAAAATTCATAATCCATGGACGCATAGCCTCTTGATACAGATTTGAGCCTATCAAAAAAATCTAACACTACCTCATTCAAAGGAATTTCATAACTCAACATCACTTGACGACCCATATATTGCATATTTTTTTGAATACCTCTTTTTTCATTCGTTAGTGTCATTACTGGCCCAACGTAATCATGAGGCAGTAAAATATTTAACTGAATAATAGGCTCTCGAATTTCCTCTACTGTAGATAAATCTGGCAAGCGTGAAGGATTTTCGATAAAGGATGATTGGCCATTTTTTAAAAGTAATTCATATACAACGGTTGGTGCTGTTGTTATTAGTTCAACCTCATACTCGCGTTCTAAGCGCTCTTGAATAATATCCATATGCAAAAGTCCTAAAAAGCCACATCGAAAACCATACCCTAATGCAGTTGAATTCTCAGCTTCAAAAGCAAGCGAAGAGTCATTGAGTTGAAGTTTCTCTAGAGCTGTTCTTAAAGCTTCGAATTGGTTTGATTCAATTGGATAAAGTCCTGCAAAAACTTGAGGTTTAATCTCTTTAAATCCAGGTAAAGGTTCCATAGCTTTTTCTTTGCTCAAAGTAATTGTATCGCCAACCTTCGCACTAGATAATTCTTTAATACCTGCAATAACAAAACCAACTTCTCCGGCACTTAATGAGGTCATACTTATTGGTTTAGGGGTAAAAATCCCAACCTGTTCACATAAATATTCATCCTTTGTTGCCATTAAATGAATTTTATCTTTAGAATTTAATTGGCCATCTATTACCCTTACTAACATTACTACACCAACGTAGTTATCAAACCATGCGTCAATAACTAAAGCTTTAAGTGGTTTTGAAGGTGAACCTGTAGGTGCTGGAATTCGATGAACAACCTCCTCTAGGATGTCACCAACCCCCAAACCTGTTTTAGCAGAACAAGCTATAGCATCATTAGCTTCAATTCCAATTACATCCTCAATTTCCTTTTTTACACGATCAGGTTCAGCAGATGCCAAATCTATTTTATTAAGCACGGTGAAAACTTCTATATTTTGATCCAGGGCGGTATAACAATTGGCCACAGTTTGAGCCTCTACACCTTGAGAAGCATCGACGACCAAAATACCTCCTTCACATGCCGCCAATGATCGACTCACTTCATAGGTAAAATCAACATGGCCTGGAGTATCAATTAAATTGAATGTATAAACTTGATTATCTTTAGCTTTATATTTAAGAGTTACAGTTTGGGCCTTTATTGTAATACCTCTTTCCTTCTCAAGCTCCATTGTATCAAGTACTTGAGAATCCATTTCGCGCTCAGTAAGTCCTCCACAATGCTGTATTATACGATCAGCTAAAGTTGATTTACCGTGATCAATATGGGCAATAATTGAAAAATTTCTTATTTTATTCATCATATTAAAAAGACTTAGCTGTTCCTAGAAAAAAAAGAAAGGCGCCACGAGCGCCTTTAAAATAGATAATTTTACAACAAAGTCTATCAATCTTAGAAGATTTATTACTTATTGACTTTAACAGGTATGTAAATTGTATTACCGTTTCGGTAAATAAGTAATGCAATAGTTTTACCCTTAGGAACTCTTCTTATTTTCTTATTAAAAGAGGCAATTGATTCAACTGCCGAATTATTGAATGCTAAAATAACATCCCCTGTTCTAATTCCTGAAGTACTTGCAGACCCCTCTACTTTTACAACTAACAGACCGTTTCTACCATTAATTTTTTTTCTGTCGTCGTTATTTAATTGTCTGAGAGAAAGTCCAATGCGATTGACTTCATTTATCTTACTCTCTCTTGACGCTACAACAGTTTCCTCACTCGGCATCTCACCAACTTTTACGTCCAGTTTTATTTTTTTTCCTTTACGAAGTATTTCCACTGGGACTTTGGTGAAAGGTTTTATAGTTCCAACAAATTTTGGAAGATCTGAAGAAGATACAATAACATTATTATTAAATTTGAGTATTATATCTCCGGGCTGAATACCACCCTTTTCAGCAGGTGAAGCTTTTTCAACCATAGCTATCAAGGCACCACTGGTATTATCTAATCCAAATGACTCTGAAAGTTCTTCAGTAACCTCTTGGATTGCAACACCTAACCATCCACGTATTACTTTCCCATTTTTCTTTAGTTGATCAGCAACGTTTATTGCTACATCAATGGGAATAGCGAATGATAAACCCATATAACCTCCAGTACGACTGTATATTTGAGAATTAATACCAATAACCTCTCCCTCAGTATTAAATAAAGGTCCACCAGAGTTTCCAGGATTTATTGCTACATCAGTTTGTATAAATGGTACAAAATTCTCTTGCGGCAGTGCTCTACCCTTAGCACTTACAACGCCCACTGTCATAGTATTTTCTAAACCAAAAGGAGATCCTATCGCTGCGACCCATTGCCCAACCTTAATTTTTTCAGGATTACCAAGCTCTACTTTGGGAAGATTTTTTGCTTTAATTTTTAACAAGGCAACATCCGTTCTTCTGTCCATTCCTAAAATTTCTGCTTTAAACTCTCTTTTATCAGCTAATTTAACTACGACTGTATCTGCTTGAGCAACTACATGAGCATTAGTAATAATATAACCGTTACTTTCGATAATAAAACCTGATCCAGTTCCATTTACACTCTCTTGTGGCGACTGATCTCCACCTTGAGGAGGAATACCAGGGAAATTTGGAATCCCGAATCGTTTAAAGAACTCTTGCATTCTCTCGTCTTGGAATGGTACGTTGCCTTGGTTGACACGTCTTTCAACAATTGAACTTATATTGACAACTTTATTGCCTTGTTCTTCAGCCAATATTGAAAAATCAGGTAATTCAACTGCATGTAATGGTTTAATAAAAAACGATATTGCCATTAGCAATGGTATGATTAATTTCATTTGTCTTTCCTTAAAATACATTTTAATAACCATAACAGCCAATTTAAGGAGCCATATATGATTCTTTATAACCAGCTATTTTACTAAAATTAATGCAATAAAAAAACTAATCATTTAATTTTAAAAAGAGATTGATTTAGTAAAAATTTCACAGGTTTTTTTCGGAACGGCTCCAACAGTCATAATTTGAAAACCATTATAGTATCTTGCACATACTTGAGTTCTCCCCATAGTGACATTTCCTACCCTTGGTTTATGACCTCTTTGAACTGGTTGAATAAATACTGAAAGGTATGAAAGACCATCCGAAAAAACTAACTGATGGCTCAGCATGGTTATGCCTTTATTTCTAGTTGATTTAGCACTAACTTCTTTGAAACCTTTGGGGATCGAGGAAAACTGCCAAAATTTTTGAACAGGCAAATCATTAACAGCTTCATCCATTTGATAATCTTTTGTTAAATCTATTTTTGGTGAAAACCAAGATAAGTCACCATGCGTATTGACAAAATTGAGTTTCGTAAAAGCCGCTTGTTCAATTAAATCATTATTTTTATCACTAACAATCATTTTTAATGGAAGAGATGTTTTTTTATCAACCCAAAAATGATAAAAATGACGATATTGATCTTTTGGGGTAAGCACAATAATTTGTGCTGAACGATCGGCGACTCTGTCTATTTTGCCAAAATGTAAGGTATAAACATTTTTTAAATTATCAATGTTGTCAGGCATGACTGCAGGAAAAAGGTTATGTGAATGTCTTTTTTTTATGTGAACGTTTTTGTCACTTGAATGATATACCGTGGTATTTTTTCCATGGGATAGCATTTCACCAGGCGCACCATCCATTAAAGTCATTCTGGTATATTCATCAGATTCATGAAGTACATGAGTTACCTCGATAGATTGCGTTTGTTTATTGTGAGTAAAGTGATAAATCCCTTGGTAATTAAGATTTTTAGCAGCTAAATGCGCATCAGATATAATTTTCCATGGATCATCAATAGCCACAGAAATGTTTATGGTACTTAATGTGATAAGTACAATTTGTAAAAAATTTCTAATCATTTAATCCTGCTGAGAAAAATTTGCTTGAATAAAATAGCCGGCATTTAGTGAGGTATTCGCATAATGACGCGCAATAATTTCTTCAGAAACATCCTCTTGGACCAACTGAACTGTTTGACTATTTTGAATAGTCGTAAAGCTCATAGCCGATATACCGATAATAAAGAAGGCTGCAAAAGAGGCAGCTATTTTCCAATGTTTGTAGGGATTGTCAGCTAATGTGCTTTCATTATTATGAATATAACCACTAATTTGTGTAGGCTCTTTGTCAATGGCCTGCATAATCTTGTCGGTGAGATTTGGGGTATTTGTAAAATTGTTCTGCAATATGTCTCTGATAACTTGATAATTTGTCCAGGTATTTTTGTTACTTGAGCGAGAAGATAACTTGTCAATTTCCTCACTAAGCTTTTCTTTTTGTACTTCATTATCAAATAATGATGAAAGTTTTTCCGACATATTTATTATTCCTTAATTAATCTATTTACCATCTTTTATCTGTTTTTTCTAGAAGAGGTTTCAACTTTTCTGAGATTGCTTCTCGTGCTCTAAAAATTCTTGATCTAACTGTTCCAATAGGACAATCCATAATGTCTGCTATTTCTTCATAACTCAATCCATCCATTTCCCTTAATGAAATAGCTTGCCTTAAATCATCGGGTAAAAATTCGATTGCTTGATTGACAGTAACTACAATCTCATTGGTCATCATAGAAGTTTCGGGAGTCTCAAGGCTTCGCATTTCATGGCCATCATCAAAGTTTTCTATATCTTCTATCTCAACAGAATTCATAGCTTTTGGTCTTCTACCAAGGGAAACAAGATGATTTTTAGCAGTGTTAATTCCAATACGATATAACCAGGTGTAAAAGGCGCTATCACCTCGGAAATTATTTATAGCTCTGTAAGCCTTGATGAAAGAATCTTGAACAATATCCTCAATCTCAGATTGGTCTCTTACCATTCTGGATAAGAGTCGTGTGAGTTTTTTATTATACTTCTCCACAAGAATGCCGAAAGCTTTCTTATCGCCTTTCTGGGCCTTTTCAACAAGCTTCTGATCGATTGCTCTGTCCGGGTTAACTGGTTTAGATTCCATGTTTTTTTTCTTCGTATGCTCTTGGGCAACATTGTACATGGGCTTTGGATTTGATACGAGTTTTAGTGCGCTCATAAGCTCTCTTTCATTAAAAAATATAAAACCAATTAAAAAATAATATTATCTGTAACGTAATTGACCTACAATATATCCATAAAGTTCCGTATATTGACAGTTAAATTATGATTAATTTTGATGTGGTAATAATAGGTAGTGGCCTTGCTGGATTAAGCACGGCATTGAAGTTAGCAGACAACAAAAGAATAGCTATTATAAGTAAGCGTGCCCTTGACGATAGTTCAAGCCAATGGGCTCAAGGAGGTATTGCGTCCTCCTCCTCACAATTTGACTCGTACAAATCACATATTCAAGATACCATCAATGCAGGGTCTGGATTGTGTGATGAAAAGGTTACTGATTTTGTCGCTAAAGAAAGTGTCGCAGCGCTTGATTGGCTTGTTAAGATGGGGGTGAATTTCACAAAAGAAGCTAATACCTCAAAATTACACCTTACTAAAGAAGGCGGGCACACCCACAGAAGAATTGCGCATGTCGCAGATACAACCGGCTCGGCTATCCAAACTACCCTTATTAAAAAAGTAAAAAGTCATTCAAACATTTCAATATTTGAAAACCACATCGCAGTTGATTTGATAACTTCCAAAAAACTTGATCAACAAAATAGCAAAAACAATACTTGTCTTGGTTTATACGTTTTAGAAAATGATAGTGGTCATGTAATCACTATGCACGCTAATGTCACAGTATTGGCAACAGGAGGGGCAAGCAAGGTTTATCTATACACTACAAATCCTGATGTAAGCACGGGTGATGGTATCTCTATGGCCTGGCGTTCAGGTTGCAGGGTAGCAAATATGGAGTTTGTGCAATTTCACCCTACCTGTTTATTTCATCCCCATGAAAAATCTTTCTTAATATCCGAAGCATTAAGAGGTGAAGGTGCGATCCTTAAACTACCTGATAACACAGCTTTTATGCACCTTTACGATGATAGAGCTGATTTAGCGCCAAGAGATATTGTCGCCAGAGCTATTGATTATGAAATGAAAAAAAGAGGTCTTGACTGCGTATATTTAGATATTAGTCATAAGTCAAAAAAATTTATCGTTGACCATTTTCCAATGATCTATGAGCGATGCCTGTTGAATAATATTGATATCTCCAAAGATCCTATTCCGGTTGTCCCTGCAGCGCATTACAGTTGCGGAGGTGTAATGACAAACCTCCATGCACAAACCGACATCAAAAATTTATATGCTATTGGGGAGGTCGCCTACACTGGACTTCATGGAGCTAATCGATTGGCAAGTAATTCACTTTTAGAATGTTTGGTATTTTCTAATGCAGCAGTCAAAGATATTCTTTCCAGAAATGTTTCTCACAAGAAAAAGTTACCTTCATGGGATGAGAGCCGAGTTACTGATGCAGATGAAGAGATTTTAATCACACATACATGGAATGAATTAAGACGCTTTATGTGGAATTATGTGGGCATCGTGAGGACCAATAAAAGACTCTACAGGGCTTTGCATAGAATTAACATGTTACGAGATGAAGTGAATGAATTTTATACTAATTTTAAAATTTCAAACAATCTAATTGAGTTGAGAAACTTATTGCAAGTATCTGAATTGATTGTAGAATCTGCTATTAGTAGAAAAGAAAGTCGTGGCTTGCATTTTAGTAAAGATTTTCCGAAAACTTCCAGTAAAAAAAATATAACAATCCTTAAACCAATAAACTTTTATAGTATTTTAGACAAACAATTTGAAATAAAAGATAGAATAGAAACAGGTTGATTTACTTTTAAAGCACATTAAATTTACGAGGCACTATGGAAATAAAAATGAATTCGGTAGTTAAGATCACTTTTGAGCTGAAGGATTCTGATGGAAATCTTCTTGAGTCCTCAAGCGAACCCATATCATATCTTCATGGTGGTTATGACAATATATTTCCAAAAGTAGAGGAAGCAATGCACGGAAAAAAAGTTGGAGAAGAAGTTATTGTCTCGCTTGAACCAGCAGATGCATTTGGTACCTACGATGAAAATTTAGTGCAAATTGAACCTGCAACGGCATTTCCTGAAGCTAGTCTCAAAAAAGGAATGCAATTTGAGGGTGATGATGGATCGGGTGAGGTGATAATTTATACGGTAACTGATATCGCTGATGGAAAAGTTATTGTCGATGGAAATCATCCTTGGGCAGGACAAAGAGTAATATTTAGCGCCATTGTCAAGGATATTCGTTTAGCCAATGAACAAGAAATTAAACATAAAGATGTGGGTGAATCTGATAGCAAGCACCATTAACTCTTAAGCTCTTTGGGAAGTTTTTTTTGCACAAGTTTGATAAATGGCTCATAGATATCTGGGTTTGAACATATAATATTTCCTGATTCCAGCCAATCCTGTTGTTCTGAAAAATCGCTAACAATTCCACCTGCCTCCCTTACAAGCAGGCCTCCTGCTGCAATATCCCACTTTGATAAACCAATTTCCCAAAATCCATCAAGCCACCCTGCAGCTACATATGCTAAATCTAGGGCAGCAGCACCAGGTCGTCTTACACCAGAAGTATTTATAATAATATCCTCTAAAATTTTTAAATAATCTGACAAGTATTTAAAATCTCTAAAAGGAAATCCTGTACCTATTAATGCATCGCGCATTTTATTTTTTTTAGAAACACGAATTCTTCTATCGTTAAGAAATGCTCCTTGCCCTTTTGAGGCTGTGAATAAATCATTTCGATTTGGGTCATAAACCACGCCTTGAGTTATTTCTCCCCTTTGCATTAAGGCTATTGATATTGCGTATTGCGGAAAGTTATGCAGAAAATTTGTCGTCCCGTCTAATGGATCTATAATCCATGTATTGTCCGAATCCTCCGTTAATCCCGACTCCTCGCCTAAAAAGCTATGGCTTGGATAAGCTTCCTTTAACGTATTAATAATTATTTTTTCGGAAGTTATATCAACTTCACTAACAAAATCGTTGTAACTCTTTTTGTTAATAGTCAGTCCTTCAATATCCTCAGATGCCCGAGTAATGACTGAACCTGCTTTACGTGCAGCTTTAACTGCAATATTTAACATTGGGTGCATATTTAAACCTAAGTATTCATGGAAAGTGTTCTTAATTGAGCTCTTACTTTATAATGTTACAGAGAAAAGCCATGCACAACAAATCAAATATTTTAAAGCAATTCGATGTCATATTATGTCGACCAAGTCATGGAGGCAATATTGGCTCTGCTGCACGCGCTATGAAAACGATGGGTTTAACTCAATTATATCTTGTTCAACCAAAAAAATTTCCAACAGATGAGTCTTATGCGCTTGCCGCGGGGGCTGACGACATATTAGATAGCGCATTAATATTTAATTCAATTGAAGAAGCATTGCTTAAATCGCACATTGCAGTAGGATTTACCGCCAGAAAAAGAGAGCTGTCCCAACCGCATCAAAATGTAAGAAGAACTGCAAAGGATTTAATTGGCGCTGCAACAAACAACAAAATAGCGTTGGTCTTTGGTAACGAAACTAATGGCCTTTCGAATAATGAAATCAAACATTGCCAATTGCTTAGCTTTATTGATGCTGACAAGAATTATTCTTCACTCAATTTAGCTCAGTCTGTTCAAATATGTTGTCATGAAATCAGAATGGCACTTGATTTTGAAAATACTAATCCTATCAATAAAAAACAGTCGCCACAATTTGTAACCCAATCTCAATTAAATGGTTTCTTCCTTCATTTTGAGGAGGTTTTAGATAACATTGGTTATTTAAAAAAAATTCAAGGGGAACGACTAATGCAAAGAATACGATTGTTATTTAACAGAACTCAGCTTGATAAAGACGAAATAAATATTATGCGTGGCATATTTACCGAAATACAAAAAAAGATTAAATAAAATCTTGAGTTAATTAATCATGTTTATTTTTCATGTAATAATATGATTTTAAATTTAAGCGCATTAGCTGAATAAATGTTTGAAAGAATTAAATCAGATCTATCAATTGTTTTTGATCGAGATCCTGCTGCAAGGTCTTACCTTGAGATATTAACTGCCTATCCTGGTGTCCATGCGATCATTATTCACAGACTCGCTCATAGAGTCTGGAAGATAAAACTTTATTGGCTTGCCAGATTGATATCACATCTTGGAAGAATATTTACGGGTATTGAAATTCATCCTGGAGCCCTAATTGGGAATCGTTTCTTTATTGATCATGGTATGGGGGTGGTTATTGGAGAGACAGCCATTATTGGAGATGACTGCACTATTTATCATGGTGTTACTTTAGGTGGCACATCCTGGAAACAAGGAAAACGGCACCCTACGCTAAAAAATCGAGTGGTTGTAGGGGCTGGGGCAAAAATATTAGGGCCAATTACCATTGAAAATGGGGCTAAGATTGGATCAAATGCGGTGGTTGTAAAAGATATTCCGGCAAACGCTACCGCTGTGGGTATTCCTGCAAGGGTGGTGGATGAGGATCAAAAAAAGGCATCGGGTTTCAGCCCTTATGCAGTAGGTAAAGATGACGATGATCCAATGTCTGAGGTCCTCCAAAAACTTGTTGCCAAATTAGATAAGCAAGAACGAAGGCTCAAAGAATTAGAAAGCAAAAAAACTTCTCCCAAAAAAACTTAATTCATCTTAATTTTAATACTTGATAAATTTTGTCAAGTATTCTAAAATGCCCGTATTTATTAAATAAAACTTAATTAATATGAAATTAACAACAAAAGGAAGGTTTGCAGTCACCGCTATGTTGGATTTGGCAATGCACGAATCAGATAACCCGGTTCGACTAACTGAAATATCAGACCGGCAATCAATATCATTATCCTATCTAGAGCAACTATTTAGCCAAATGCGACGTAAGGGTCTTGTAAAAAGCGTAAGAGGTCCTGGAGGTGGTTATTTAACTGCTCTGGATTACCAGACGATCACAGTTAAAGATATCATTATTGCCGTAGACGAAAAAATCGATTCAACCCAATGTGGTGGAAATGAAAACTGTCAAGAAGGAAATCGATGTATTACGCATAATTTATGGATGTCCTTAAATTCGAAAATCCTTGACTATTTGGATGGTCTTTCTTTAGAGGATTTAATAAACAGTCAAAATAATGATGGCAAACCAATTACTTTTAATAGTACTGCCAAAAATAATAAAGATGTAAGAATGGGGATTGTATAAAGTGATTTACTTAGATCATAATGCTACTACCGCAATTCATCCTGAAGTTTTAGATGAGATGATGCCCTTCTACCAAAGTCAGTACGGCAACCCTGCATCCAATCATCGCTTTGGAAGAAAGGCACTCACCGCAATTGAAGAAGCAAGAGAAAAAGTTGCAAATGCAGTAAATGCCCATCCATCGCAAGTTATATTCACAGCAAGTGGCACCGAATCCAACAATACAATTATTCAAGGTATTGCCGATAGTTATCCAGACACTCATTTTGGTTATAGTGCCATTGAGCATCCTTGCGTAAGTCAACCCATAATATCTTTAGCTAAGAAAGGTTTTTCTTCTACAGCAATTTCAGTTTCACAAGATGGTCTGGTGAATCTTAATGATTTAGAAAAGTGTAAAGAGATACCTAATTTTATCTCGATCATGATGGTCAACAATGAAACTGGAGTCATCCAAAACATGCCATTTATTATTGATTGGGCAAAAAAACGAAAAGTATTAGTGCACACCGATGCTGTGCAAGCCCTAGGTAAGGTACCAGTGGATTTTGAGGAGCTGGGAGTAGATGCCATGACTATATCCAGCCATAAAATATACGGTCCCCAAGGTATAGCAGCCCTAATATTGAATAAAAAAATTGATTTAATGCCTTTTATGAAAGGTGGAGGTCAAGAAAAAGGTTTACGAAGTGGTACTGAAAATTTAGCAGGTATCGTTGGTTTTGGTAAAGCTTGTGAACGAGTAGCAAAAAACATTGTCACATTCAATGAAACCATTAAACCTATGCAAGATGTTCTAGAAAAAAAACTAAGCAAAATGGGTGCGGTCATCTTTGGAACTCGCTCGGAAAGAATTGCAAATACGACGTTTTTCTCGTTCCCTAAATTAGATGGGGTAACACTGCTTACTGCATTAGATAAAAAAGGTTTTTCGGTGGCAAGTGGATCTGCTTGTTCCAGTAATAATAATGAGCCTAGCCACGTTCTCTTGGCAATGGGTGTTGATATGGAATTAGCCCAAGGTGCAATTAGAGTGAGTTTAGGAGTGGACTCTAATCCCACGCAAGTGGAGGAGTTTATTGCCGCACTAAAAACTGAAGTAGATAGACTTAAACAATTGACTGCCATGGCAGCCTAACATTATGAGGAAATTATGAAGATTGAAAAAATGACTATGCCGATATATATGGATTACTCTGCGACTACTCCTGTTGATCCCAGGGTGGCAGAAAAAATGATTCCATTCATCACGGAAGACTTCGGCAATCCTGCATCAAGGAGTCATCCTTATGGATGGACAGCTGAGAAAGCTGTAGAAAATGCGAGGAAAGAAGTTGCAAAACTAGTTAATGCTGATCCCAGAGAAATTATATGGACTTCAGGAGCAACGGAGTCAAATAATCTAGCTATTAAAGGGGCCAGTAATTTTTATTCCTCTAAGGGTAAACATATCATTACCATGGCTACCGAACACAAAGCAGTTATCGATGCGGTCAGAGAAATGGAACGTTTGGGTTATGAAACAACCTTCATGGTTCCTGAGCCTAACGGTCTAGTTGATATTGAAAAATTTAAAGCTGCTCTCAGACCAGATACCGTTCTAGCAACCATTATGCTAGTTAATAACGAAATTGGTGTTGTTCAAGATATTGAGGAGCTTGGCAATATATGTAGAGAAAATAAGATTATATTTCATGTAGATGCGGCGCAAGCTACCGGTAAGGTAGCTATAGATTTAGAAAAGTTACCAGTTGACCTAATGAGTTTCTCTGCGCATAAAACCTATGGCCCTAAAGGGGTTGGTGCATTGTACGTAAGACGTAAACCAAGAATCCGTATTGAGGCACAAATGCACGGTGGCGGGCATGAGAGAGGTATGCGCTCTGGTACGCTAGCTACCCATCAAATAGTAGGAATGGGTGAAGCATTTCGTATTGCTCGAGAAGAAATGCAAGAAGAAAATGCTCGTATTGAAAAGCTACAAAAAAGATTACTTGATGGCTTAACTGAAATTGACGAAACCTATATAAACGGAGATTTGGATAAACGCGTACCGCATAATTTAAACATCAGTTTTAACTATGTGGAGGGTGAATCGCTTATAATGGCTATTAAGGGTATCGCTGTTTCCAGTGGCTCAGCATGTACATCAGCTAGTTTAGAGCCAAGTTATGTCTTACGAGCACTTGGACGATCAGACGAATTAGCGCACAGCTCCATTAGATTTTCTATTGGTCGTTTCACAACAGAGAAAGATGTGGATTACACGATAGAGCTTTTGAAAGAAAAAATTGGTAAATTAAGAGAACTATCCCCACTTTGGGAAATGTTTCAGGAAGGTATCGATATAGAGAAAGTAGAATGGGCAGCCCATTAATTTTAGGAGAGAAAAATGGCTTATAGCGATAAAGTATTAGATCATTACGAAAACCCAAGGAATGTTGGGTCATTCGATAAGAACGATCCTAATGTTGGTACCGGCATGGTAGGTGCGCCAGCATGTGGTGATGTAATGAAGTTGCAAATCAAGGTGTCAGATGGTGGAAAGATTGAAGATGCTAAATTCAAGACTTATGGATGCGGTTCAGCAATTGCATCAAGCTCGCTAGTGACAGAATGGCTCAAAGGAAAAACTTTAGATCAAGCATCAGAAATTAAAAACTCAGCTATAGCTGAAGAGCTTGCCTTGCCACCAGTAAAAATTCATTGTTCAGTGCTTGCTGAGGATGCCATTAAGGCTGCCGTGGCAGATTTAAAAGAAAAGAAAAAGTAAAATGGCCATCACCCTTACAGAGAAAGCTGCTCAGAGGGTAGAAAAATACCTAGAATCCCGTGGCAAAGGGGTAGGACTCAAATTGGCAGTAAAAACAACCGGATGTTCCGGTATGGCGTATGTACTTGAATTTGCTGATGAAATTCCTTCTGATGACCATATCTTTGAAAGTCATGGTATCAAAATTATGGTTGATCCAAAGAGCCTAATCTACATTGACGGTACCGAACTTGACTTTGCTCGAGAAGGCTTAAATGAGGGCTTTCAATTCAACAACCCGAATGTGAAAGATAGTTGTGGTTGTGGTGAAAGTTTTACAGTTTGACGCAAAATTTTTTTGATACATTTAATCTCCCTGTACTTTTTAATATAGATATTGATATGCTAAATCATCAATATAGGACACTGCAAAAAACTATCCATCCCGACCGGTTTGTAAATGCAACCGATGCTGAAAAAAAACAATCGTTACAAAAATCTACCCAAATAAATGATGCCTATCAAGTGCTAAAGGACCCCATTAAAAGGGCGTCCCATATTATAAGCCTTCATCAAGTCCTAAAAGATAATACTCTTCCGCCAGACTTTTTGATGCAGCAAATGGAATGGGAAGAAGAATTTGAAACAATTAACGATTTGGAACAAGTCCAATTATTCTCAGATAAGATTGATGGAGAGAAAAAAATGCTAATGGATTTACTTGCTATGGATCTAGATGAGAAAAAAGACTGGGAATCAGCCACAAATATTATTGGTAAATTAAAGTTTATTACCAACCTCTTTTTAAGAATTCAACAAAAAAAATTATCGATGGATAATTCCTAAATGGCCTTACTGCAAATATCAGAACCTGGTAAAGGTACCCTTCCTCACGAACATCGTCATGCAGTGGGTATTGATCTTGGAACAACAAATTCTCTTATTGCATCAGTAATAAGCGGGCAAGCCACTATTATTCAAGATGAAGATAATGTAAAAATTATTCCGTCCATCGTTCATTACAAAGATAAAGAACTATTGATTGGTGAGTCAGCTAAAAAAAGGCAATTGGACGATCCAAAAAATACCATCTCCTCAGTGAAAAGATTAATGGGTAAAAGTCTTTCTGATGTGAATCCTAAGGACTTTGTTATCGAGCTTGAGGACGGAAACGGAACCATTGGCATTAAGACCAATGTTGGCTTAAAAAGTCCTGTAGAAATATCCGCAGAAATACTAAGACATTTAAGATTGCTTGCTGAAAAAAGATTAGGTCATGAGATTAAAGGGGCGGTAATCACGGTACCTGCATACTTTGATGACGCTCAAAGGCAGGCAACGAAGGATGCTGCCAAAGTTGCTGATATAAATGTATTGCGCTTGATTAACGAACCCACTGCTGCGGCATTGGCCTATGGATTAGATAAAAAGGTAGAGGGAAATTTTGTTATCTATGACCTCGGTGGGGGCACATTTGATATTTCGATATTACGCCTCGATAAAGGTTTATTTGAGGTAATTGCCACACATGGTGATAGCTCTCTGGGTGGCGATGATTTTGATCAATTGATTGAGCAGTGGATCATTAAGGATGCAAATATCCCTATGGAAGATGTCAAAATCAGGCAACGTATTAAAGAGGTTGCAAGAAAAACTAAAGAATCGCTTACCTCCAAATCTAAAGTAATGATTGATGAATTGGAAGGGATTAATAAAGAATTATCCAAAGAAGCATTCGCAAGCTTATCTGCCCACCTCACTGAAAAAACGATTTCATGCATAAAACTAGCATTACATGATGCCAACCTCACAACTGATCAAATTACTGGGGTGGTTATGGTGGGCGGCTCAACCCGTATGCCAAACATACAAGCGGCAGTTAAAAATTTTTTTGGTATGCCCTTACTCAATAACATTAACCCGGATGAGGTAGTTGCCCTTGGGGCTGCAGAGCAGGCAAATATTTTGGCTGGAAATACAAACCATGATCTTTTGTTATTAGATGTGACACCTCTTTCACTGGGTATTGAAACTATGGGGGAAATTGTCGAAAGAATCATCCCAAGAAATTCCACATTACCTGTTGCACTCGCTCAAGAATTCACGACCTACCAAGATGGTCAAACAGGCATGGTCATTCATGTAGTCCAAGGTGAGCGTGATTTAGTTAAAGATTGCAGATCCTTAGGTAAATTTACCCTAAAAGGCATCCCTCCTATGGTTGCTGGTGCAGCTAAAATTCGAGTTACTTTTCAGGTTGATGCTGATGGGTTATTATCTGTCTCGGCAAAAGAATTATCGACCGGTGTAGAGTCATCTATTGAAGTGAAACCCTCTTACGGGATAGATGACAAACAAATAAAAGAAATGCTAGCATCCTCATTCTCCTCGGCAGAATCGGACAAAGAAAATAGAGCGCTTGCAGAGGTGAAGGTAGAAGGAAAACAAATTATTGCCATGATACAAGAGGCTCTGAACGCCGATAAAGCACTTCTCAATAAAAATGAAATTGACCTTATATATGAATCAATAAATGAACTTACTAACATGTTAGAACAATCAGATAGAAACCAAATAGAGCAAAAAATTACTCATCTTAATGAAGTAACTGCTGATTTTGCCGAAAGAAGAATGGACCACTCAATTAATAAAGCCCTTGCTGGGAAAAAAATCGATACATTGGAGCTTTAATGCCAAAAATAATTGTTTTGCCTCACGAAGAATTATGCCCCGATGGCAATGTTATTGAGGTTGAGAAAGGGACAAGTGTTTGTAATGCTCTTTTAAAAAATAATATTGACATTGAACATGCCTGCGACCAAGTATGTGCATGTACCACCTGCCATGTCATTATAAAAGAGGGTTTTGATACCCTTGAGCCCTCCGATGAAAACGAGGACGATATGTTAGATAAGGCATGGGGTCTCACCCCAGAATCACGATTATCATGCCAAACTATTGTTGAGGAGGACCTGACTATAGAAATCCCCAAATACACCATTAATCTTGCCAAAGAAGGTTAAAAAAAAGGCCGGTAAAACCGGCCTTTTTTAATAGGAGAAATTGAACTACTTTTCTAGAACATGTACTGCATTCTCATACTAAACAAACCTTCATCATCAAATGCTTTAGCGTCTGTGTTATCTGGAGCTAAAACATCAGCGTCAAAGTTTGTTTGTGCGTAAGCCGCTCTAAACTTAACATTTTTATTGGCTAGCCAATTTATTCCAAGAGTATAGGTGTTTGCCTGTGACTTACATCCTGAAACTGTTCCTGAACTAACCTTATACGTATCTGCTGTTGAGGCACAATCACCGCCACTTGCAGTACCTCTAATTCTTGACTCAGAGCCAGATGCTGCACCGTTGTTAATTTTGATATCGTCAACCTGATAACCTTCTATTCTAGCAATTAGCTCCCAAGTACCCATACCCTTACCCGTCTTAAAGTCAAATGGATTTGGCACTTTAAGGCCTTTCATCTTGCCGCCCTTATATGATTTAGAATATTTAACACCAGGAGTTAAAATATAACCCGCAGTTAGATACCATGCCTTAACATCTGCACTCGCAGTAGTATTATCTCCTCCGGATACGTAGTTTTCTGCTTCAAATTCACCTGAAGTATATTCAGATTGTAATTTGAATGGACCACTAGCAATGATAGCCTCTAACCCACCAAATTCTGATTCAACTTGGACATTTTGTTTGCTGAATTTAACTCCTGTGGCACTTGCACCCTGAACGTCAAGACCAAAAAGTGGACTATAACCTCGTCCAGCACTCTTAAATTTAATAATTCGTGCATGAGTCGTACCATTGATACTGGAGTTACTAGAAGTTTTTGGTGTCATACCATAATCCTCAGTAAAGCCAGAAACACCTACATGAAAAATATTATTCTTCATCTTATTAGCTTTTGCGAAATCATAGGTTAAACGTGCTGAATAGTTTGCGTTAGCATCAATATCGGTATCCTTAAAAGCTTCTTGATACTTAGTAACCATCCATGAACCAGCTTTTTTATTACCATAAAGACCGGTAAGACCTATACCTAATTTTTTGTGTGGAGAAATTTGGTTAACAAATGATCTTTCCATAGTATCAATGTCATTTGAGGATGTTAAGCCTTCAAGGTTAAAGGCCTGTTTAAATTGACCCATCTTAATATTAAATGCCTTACTTGGAGCAAAGGTTAATTCTGCAGTATCCATCCCTTTCTTTCCTTTACCCGCAGCATTTAACACGACATTATATTTCCAAACACTATCGAGCTTACCTTTAATGCCTAATCTTGCTCGACGCATTTCATGTTCACCTGCAGCATTGATACTTTTAAAATCTCTATCTGACTCTGCATCCAGGGCATCTGCATTTGAAACATCATCAGAATCCAAAGAAGATGCTCTTGTATCGAAGTGCATTCTTCCTGTAATGGCAATTGCATTTTTTCCATCAGCACTTTGAAGAGTAAATTTTCCACCAGAATTTTTTATTGTCGGTGTATTTGCCATTTTCTTACCATGTGAACGAGATAAAAGTGCACCTTCATCCTCGGTAAGAACACCCTTTGTTACTAATGCGTTGATTAAGTCCTCTGTAGTATCGGCATAGACATTCATCGACATAGAAGCTGCTGCCATGGCCACAGCACCAGCTAGTATTTTATTATGAATCTTCAAAATAGTTCTCCTAAAAAGTAAAAAACAATAAGTAATATCTATATTTAGATAATGAACTTATCTATGTAAGAAATTTTCTATTTTGAATATGACAAATCTATGACAAAAAATTAATCATGTTTATTTTTACAATGATTTATATTTAATTGATTGGGTTTTGTTGCAAGAAAACAACAAAAGATTTAAAAAATAGCGTTTTCGATATCAAAGTGAACCTGCCCTGAAGCAAGGGAGTATACCGCACCAACTATTCCAACTTGTTGCTTTTCAATTTGATTTTGTATGATCGAACTTTCAACAATAATTTTTTGCATTTGTGTATGAACATTTAACGCACAGACCTTGTCAACGAAGCTATTATTTTGTGAATTTCTTTCCTCTTGGTTGTCAATTGTTTTTTCTGCCTCTACCGATAAATTGATCGAATCAATAACCTCACCGATATTTCCACCTTTAAAATGGTCACATGCGGCTTTAACTGCTCCGCAACTTGAGTGCCCCAATACCACCACTATTTTCGCTCCCAAGTATTTGGTAGAAAATTCTAAGCTCCCAATAGCCTCTTTTGTGGCGATATTTCCTGCTAAACGGACGCTGAATATATCACCATGATTTTGATCAAAAATAAACTCTGGTGTTGTTCTTGAGTCACTGCAACCCAATACCGAAGCAAATGGATATTGAGCATCTTGAAGCTCTTTCTGGACAATAAACCTATCATGCTCATCCAATTTTTTTTGAGTAAAGCGAAGGTTTCCTTCCACCAATAATTCTAATGCTTGTTTTGGATTTAATGTTACTGATTTATCTCTAGTTTGATTCGCCATATTACCTTATTCTGCTCGCATATGAGGAAATAATAAAACATCACGGATACTTGGGCTATCTGTCACTAGCATAACGAGCCTGTCTATGCCTATTCCACATCCACCTGTTGGAGGCAAGCCATATTCCAAAGCTCTGATGAAGTCTGCATCATAATACATAGCCTCCTCGTCTCCCGATTCTTTCGCCTGTACTTGTGCCTTAAATCTATTTGCTTGATCCTCCGCGTCATTTAACTCTGAAAATCCATTTGCAATCTCGCGACCTGCAATAAATAATTCAAAACGCTCAGTAATTTCTGGATTTAAATCTGACGCTCTGGCTAAGGGAGATACCTCCATTGGATAATCAATGATATAAGTAGGATCCCATAAGTGTTGTTCCGCCTCCTCCTCAAATAATGCCAGTTGATATGCACCTATACCTATGCCATCATTGAATGCATGCCCTTTATTTTCTAGCGTTTTCTTTAAAAAATCTTTATCTAACAAATTTTCTTTGGTGTACTGTTTAGAGTATTTCAAAATTGCATCGACCATAGTAAGTTGCTCAAATGGCTTACCAAAATCAATTATTTTTTCTTGATAGGAAACTGAAGTGCTGCCAGCAACTGATTCTGCAACAAATCGAATACATGTTTCTGTAAATTGCATTAGCCATTTATATTCTGTGTAAGCCGCATAAAATTCCATCATAGTAAATTCTGGGTTATGCTTCACACTTAAGCCTTCATTTCTGAAGTTACGATTAATTTCAAAAACTCTATCAAATCCACCCACTACTAATCGCTTAAGATATAGCTCGGGTGCAATTCTAAGATACATATCCATATCAAGAGCATTGTGATGCGTTTGGAAAGGTCTTGCTGTTGCTCCCCCTGGAATAGGATGGAGCATCGGTGTTTCAACCTCCAGAAATTCATGCTTTTCCATGAAGCTTCGCAAGCTAGACATAATTTTACTGCGCTTTAAGAAGGTTTCTCTTGTATCTTCGTTGACGATTAAATCCACATAACGTTGGCGGTATTTTGTCTCTTGATCAGAAAGCCCATGAAATTTTTCTGGCAAAGGTCTTATCGATTTGGTAAGCAGAATAATTTCACTGACTTCGATGGTTAGCTCGTTAGTATTCGTCTTAAATATTTTACCTTTTGCGCCTAAGATATCACCGAGATCCCATTTTTTAAAATGGCTGTAGAGTTCAGGATTGGAGTCATTATTTATTAAATCACGTGCGACATATAACTGAATGCGTCCATAGCGGTCTTGAATTGTAGCAAAGCTTGCTTTACCCATAACGCGCTTTAACATCATCCTTCCTGCAACCGATACCATAATATTTTCTTCTGCTAACTCATCTTTACTTTTGTCGTCATACAATTCATGCAGCTTTTGAGAAAAATTTTCTGGTTTAAATTGATTAGGGAAAGCAATACCACGTTCTCTAATTTCTTTTAGCTTTGACCTTCGCTCCATGATAATGGCATTTTCATCTTGCATCACATCTTGTTTTTTATCGCTCAACTCACACCCCTTGCTTTAAACTTTCACTAATAAACACATCCAAATCACCATCCAAAACTCCCTGAGTATTTCCTATCTCGATATTAGTTCGAAGATCTTTTATACGAGACTGGTCAAGGACATAACTCCTGATTTGGTGACCCCATCCAATATCTGTTTTGGCATCTTCCATTGCCTGCTTTTCTTCATTTCTTTTGCTTAATTCAATTGCATACAATTGTGCTTTAAGCATATTCATTGCTTGTGCTTTATTACGGTGTTGAGATCTGTCATTTTGACATTGAACAACGGTATTTGTCGGCACATGTGTAATTCTAACAGCAGAATCAGTTTTATTGATATGTTGACCGCCAGCCCCTGATGCTCGGTAAGTATCAATTCTTAAGTCTGCTGGGTTGATATCAATATCAATTGAATCATCAATTTCAGGATATACATTTACCCCAGCGAAGGAGGTATGTCTTCTACTCCCCGAATCAAATGGAGATTTTCTGACCAAACGATGAATACCAGTCTCAGTCCTAAAATAACCAAAGGCATAATCACCGCTTATCTTTAAAGTTGCCCCTTTGATTCCCGCAACCTCTCCCTCTGAATATTCCAACACTTCTATTTTAAAAGCCTTTCTTTCAGCATATCGCGTGTACATCCTAAAAAGCATATTGGCCCAATCTTGAGCCTCAGTACCACCACTTCCAGATTGAAAGTCAATAAAACAATTATTGGGATCCATAGGATGAGAGAACATACGCTTAAATTCAATATCATCAATCGCCTGGTCAAGCTTCTCGCTATCAACCTTAATAGTTCTTAATGTATCGATATCTTTGTCAGCAAACGCTATATCAAATAATTCTTTATTATCCTTTACACCCTGATTAAGCAAATCAGCTTGATTGACGATGTCTTCAAGCATTTTCTTTTCTTTGCCTATTTTTTGGCTTAGCGCTCTATCAGACCATGTCTTTGGATCTTCCTGTTGCGAGGTTAAAAGAGCTATAGATTCTCTTTTTGTATCGAGGTCAAAGAAACCCCCGCAATGTATTAAATTTTTTATCTAAAGTGCTAATTAAATTTTTTAATTCAATAATTTCTTCATCTTCCATAACAAATCAACCCCAAATATTTAATACATTATTTGCGAATATTATACCTAACTTTTTAATCATAAATATGTCATTAAAATGTCATAATTGAAATCTAATATTTGGGGAGTAGTTTATTAATCCCCTATAATTATTTAAAGGAGTTATCTCACGATGAAAGAGTTAAATTTAGGTAAACTAAGTATTGGCGCAGTTGTTGCCGGTACATTTGCCTTTTCAAACCCGACTTTCGCAGCGGTTGATATCATCAAGATTGATGGTTCAAGTACTGTATATCCAATTACAGAAGCAGTAGCTGAAGAATTTCAAAAAGAAACAGGTATTAAAGTTACTGTTGGTGTTTCAGGGACAGGCGGCGGCATGAAAAAGTTTTGTCGTGGCGATACAGTAATTTCTGGTGCTTCAAGACCAATTAAGGCTAAAGAAAGAAAGAAATGTGCAGATGCTGGTATCGAATTCATCGAAGTTCCTGTAGCGTTTGATGCACTTACTGTTGTTATTAATCCAACAAACGATTTTGCAACAGAAATGACTCCAGCAGAACTTAAAAAAATATGGGAGCCTGCTGCTCAAGGCAAAATTATGTCATGGTCACAAGTTAGAGAAGGTTTTCCAGATATTCCTTTAAAACTTTATGGTCCTGGTGCTGATTCAGGTACTTTTGATTACTTTACTGAAGCTATTATTAAAAAATCTAAAGCTATTCGTGGTGATTTCACAGCATCTGAAGATGACAATGTTTTAGTTCAGGGTGTTGCTGGTGATAAAGGTGGTATGGGTTACTTTGGCCTAGCTTACTATGCTGAAAATAAAGATAAGCTTGGTGCTGTTAAAGTTAAAAATGCTGCTGGAAAATTTGTAGTTCCTTCAGTAAAAACAACTCAAGATGGTTCTTACAACCCTCTTGCAAGACCTCTATTCATTTACTTAAATGCAACTAAAGCTGCTTTTGATCCAAATGTTAGAAAATTCGTTGATTACTACCTAAAAAATGCTGGAAAAATGGCTGATGAGGTAGGTTATATATCTTTCTCTGATGCAGAGTATGCCGCCATTACTGCCCACTACAAGGGAAGTAAAACAGGTACAGCTTTTGAAAAACCAGCTATCGGTTTGAGTGTTGAAGAAATGCTTAAAAGAGCAGCTGCTAATTAGTAATTTAGTATGCGGAAAAAAGGGTAACTTTGTTACCCTTTTTTTATTATTTATTTCTCATAATTATTTGTCATAATTTCAAAAAAACAAGCTATAGTATTGTCATATAAAAAAATGAATACAACCCTAATGCCTCAATCATCAATTAGTCCTCGATTAGCTAGAAGCTTAAAAAGAAACGTTATTGAAAGGATAATAGAGGTCGGATTATTTTCCTCTGCAGTTGTGGCAGTGTTTATAACCACCGCCATTGTTTATGTTCTTGTAACGGAAGCTATTCCTTTTTTCCAACATGTATCAATTTATGATTTTTTAACTGACACAGTTTGGACGCCCAATTATTCCATTAAGCATTATGGGATATCAGCCTTAGTGGCAGGAACCATTACTACAACCATGGTAGCTTTGGTTGTGGCCATCCCATTAGGAACTCTCACAGCTATATATTTATCAGAGTTTGCCAGTCACAAAGTTAGGGAAACCATAAAACCAATCTTGGAGCTTCTTGTTGGAGTTCCAACCGTAGTATTTGGTTATTTTGCACTTATGTTGGTTACTCCTTTCTTGCAGACAATCTATCCAGACCTAACCACATTTAATATGCTTGGTCCGGGTATTGTCATGGGTATTATGATCGTCCCATACATTGCGTCCGTTTCAGAGGATGCTATGAGAGCGGTGCCAATGTCTATGCGTGAAGGTGCTTACGCAATGGGAGCAACAAGATTTCAAACTGCTATTAAAGTAATTGCTCCTGCGGCCACATCAGGTATCGTAGCCTCCTATATTTTGGCTATTAGTCGTGCCGTAGGAGAAACCATGATTGTCGCAATTGCTGCAGGGCAACAACCAAATTTTACTTTCAATCCCGTGGAATCAGCAGCAACTATTACTGCTTACATAGTGTCTGTTGCCCTTGGTGATCTTGAGCATGGGACAGTCGGATATCAAAGTATTTTTGCGGCTGGTCTGACATTATTAGTGATGACTTTAGTTTTAAATATCATAGGACACTGGGTAAGAAAAAGATATGCGGAAAGATATTAAATGAATCAAAATCAAAAAACCTCAGACTCAAAAGACTTAGATGTAATAAGATCTTTAATCAAAAAACACAAACGTAATGATTTTATTTTTGCGGGGGTTGGTATGCTTGTTATTGCCTCTCTTACCATTACCTTGCTCATCTTGTTTTTAGATTTAGTTTTAGATGGTTATCCTAGATTTACGTTAGATTTTTTTTCTAACTTCCCTTCAAGGAAAGCACTGCAAGCAGGGATTCTTTCCGCTTGGATTGGCTCGGCACTTGTATTATTAGTAACCTTTGTTGTTGCGGTTCCTCTTGGAGTTGCTGCGGGCGTCTACCTTGAAGAATATGCCAAGAAAAATTGGATTTCTGATTTAATTGAGATCAATGTTTCAAATCTTGCAGGCGTCCCATCCATCATCTATGGTTTGTTAGCGCTTGGTCTTTTCGTTTACAGTTTTGGCTTAGGGCAGAGTATTTTAACTGCAGGCCTTACATTAGCTCTTCTTATGCTTCCTATTGTGATTGTGGCAACCCGTGAGTCCATTAGAGCGATTCCTGTTCACATAAGAGAAGCAGCGTTTGCGGTTGGTGCTACAAAATGGCAGGTGGTGCTAAATCATGTGCTTCCCTATTCATATGGCGGCATACTTACTGGAGTCATTATTGGGATGGCCAGAGCTATTGGAGAGACAGCTCCAGTGATAACCATCGGCGCTTTGACTTTTATTGCATTTCTTCCCCCAGCGCCAATTTCTACTGAAATCCCTTTTCTTAACTTTGATTGGCTTGAGGCTGCTTTTACCGTGCTTCCAATTCAAATGTTCAACTGGATTTCAAGACCGCAACATGCCTTTCATGTAAATGCTGCTGCAACGGGAGCAGTAATTATTTTATTAACTGCCGCAATGAATGGTTTTGCAATAAGATTGCGTTATAAAATTAGGAAAAAAATTAAATGGTAACCAAAAAACATGACGAGATAATCAAAGCTGAATCAAAAGATTTAGATTTTTTTTATGCGGATGGAACACAAGCTTTAAAAAAAGTAAATCTCCCAGTATATGAGAATAAAATAACCGCACTCATTGGACCATCGGGTTGTGGAAAATCAACTTTTTTACGCTCTTTTAACAGAATGCATGATCTTTATACTGGTAATCGTTATGATGGAGAAATTGTACTTCACCCTGACAATACTAATGTGCTGGACGCTAAGGTAGACCCTATTGAAGTAAGGATGCGAATCAGTATGGTTTTTCAAAAACCTAATCCCTTTCCAAAATCTATTTATGAAAATGTTGCTTATGGACTGAGAGTTCGTGGCGAAAATAATGAAAGAACATTAGACGATAAAGTCGAAGAAGCCCTCAAGGGAGCATCTTTATGGGATGAGGTAAAAGATCGACTGCAAGACTTAGCCTTTAATCTTTCAGGTGGTCAGCAGCAAAGATTATGTATTGCGAGAGCTTTAGCTACCGAACCAGAGATCATGTTATTTGACGAACCAACCTCAGCGCTTGACCCAATAGCAACAGTAAATATTGAAGAATTAATGTCAGGGTTAAAAGAGAGGTTATCGATTCTGATTGTGACCCATAACATGCAACAAGCGGCTCGCATTTCTGATTATACTGCCTATATGTATCTCGGAGAATTAATAGAACATGATGCAACAGATACAATCTTCACCAATCCATCAAAAAAAGAAACTGAAGATTACATCACGGGTAAATTTGGCTAACTAACTAATCTTGAAAAAAGAAAAGTTAATTCAACAATTTTGGAATCAAGCTGACAAAAATATTCACCTTAAGCAATATGACAAGGCTCTATCCTGCTTAAATGAATGTAACAAATTGCTCCCAAATAGTGAAAATATTTTAAATGCAATAGCATTAGTCTCAGTAGAAATGAAAGATTTAGTGAAGGCAAAAAAATATTTTCTAAAATCTTTAACAATCAATTCAAACCAATTTAGTACGCATCTAAACTTAGGTAAATGTAATGAATTACTTTTACTTGAGGATGAAGCTTTCCAAAATTATTCCGATGCATTAATACTTAACCCCGATCTAATTGACGCCTTGGTCAATAGAGCACTTATCTTGCAAGATCAACAAAAGTTTTATGATGCTAAAAGGGATATGGAAAAGGCCATTAGCCTTCAACTAAAAGAAGGTGAAAACCAGATTGAAGAACTCTACTTTGGGTTAGCAAATATTATGATTGACTTAAATGAGAACAAAGAAGCTTTATCATTTATTGAAAAAGCTCTAGCTATAAAACCTGATATCCGTTATCTAATAAGCAAAGGAAATGCCCTTTCTAATATAGGGGAACTCAAAGATAATCTTGTTTCTTTCTACGAGGATGTTCTTAAACAATATCCGCGTAGCTCTGAAGCAATGAGTAATCTCGGATTTG
>ERZ802830.758-NODE-758-length-31785-cov-9.27205_pt1 | contig 31785 bp, 32 predicted proteins | sample MGYA00345654_ERZ802830 | MGnify/ENA primary metagenome ERZ802830 (study PRJEB30503, sample SAMEA104212375) | marine metagenome | biome: Westerlies Biome; feature: [SRF] surface water layer (ENVO:00010504) within the epipelagic zone...; material: water... | reverse complement strand
TGAAGTTGTCTCCGGCGTTGGTGCGGACGGATGCGTACGTGATCGCCGCGTCGAAGCCCCCCGGGGCGATGGTGAGCGCCTGGTAGGCGACACCGCCACCCATCGATCGGCCTAGCAGGGCGATTCGTTCTCCATCAATCCATTCGATGTCGGAGTCGCGGATCGCCAGAGCCGCATTGATGACGTCCTCGGCGTACCCGAGTCTCATATTGACGTCGCTACGCGGATCCTTATCCGAGCACGCGTGGTTGCGGTAGTCCACATGGAGAACGCCGTATCCGTTGCGGGGCAACCAGTCCTGTTCACGCCGGAAGCCTTGACCGGATACATACACCTTCGGGTCGATGTATCCGTGGGCGAGAACAACCATCGGGAACGGACCGGCGCCCTTAGGTTCGATCAGAATGCCGCAGATCTTCAGATCACCGCTGGTGTAGGTCGCCTTGTATCGGGTGTACGCGGAGTTCTTGCTGAGTTTCTTGCGGACCTTGAGGTTGCGGCCGTTGTAGTCCTTGGTCATGGCAAGGGGAATTGAGGAAGCATGGACGTCTAAAGATCGATCCGAACTGGAATGTGCCATGGAAGTCGTCGGCACGATCGTGACGACCAGGGCGGCAGTGGCAAGAATCGCAAGAGCTCGGTGCACGCAAATAGGTTATGTCAAATGTACGTTGCAGGCCGTCCCAGATGCGCAAATCTCGAGCGTCGCCGTTCGCCCAGAGCAGCCCTCGAAATTTCACCGAAAGGAGATCGTGCCTGTGAGTCTTCGATTCTGGAACGAGAAGCGAGCTTGTCCCCAGGTGAGGGTTCGGGCTTTTCTCCCCTATTGATGTTTAGAGGACTCTAACTCGGGGAATAACGCCTTCGAGGGCGCAGGAAACGGGTGGTAGATCACTACCTGAGATGCGGCGCCTTGGAGGCAGTGATGAGTCGCGCAACGCGATTAGGGACAGGAGTGGCTGCCAGTGCAGTTGCCCTTGTCGGTACAGGAATTCTCACGAGTGCCCCGGCCAGTGCCCACGGGTACGTAGATGGACCAATGAGTCGTTCGGCAGCATGCGCAGCCGGCTTGAATACTAATTGCGGTTCCATCGTGTTCGAGCCGCAAAGTCTGGAGGCGCCGAAAGGGTTCCCCGAAACAGGTCCGGCCGATGGGCAAATCGCATCAGCTGGTGGCCTCTTTGGAGGTGTTCTCGATGAGCAGAGCGAAGGACGCTGGTTCAAAAACGAGGTAGCGACAGGGCCGCTTCTGATGGATTGGAAATACACAGCCCCCCACTCAACAGCCAAGTGGCACTACTACATGACCAAGCCAGGGTGGGACCCCAACGGTCCGCTGGATCGCAATGATCTCGAATTGATATCGGAAATCCAGCATGATGGCTCCAAAGCAAACAGCAACCCAGATCACACCCTCACAATTCCGGGTAATCGATCGGGATACCACGTCATTCTCGCTGTATGGGACATCGCCGATACGGTGAATGCGTTCTACAACGTCATTGACGTTGACGTTGTTGGGGAAGGAATATCTGACACGACTCCGCCGACAAATACGGTGAATTTGCAGACGACCTCGGTCAGCGCGACTAGCGTCAATTTCACGTGGACCGGGTCAACTGACGATAGCGGTGTCGTGCGCTATGACGTGTATCGCGACGGAAAGTTGGTTGGTAGCAGCTCGATTGCTGAATTCTCGAACACCGGCCTGTCCCCGTCCATGGACTACCAATTCACTGTCGTTGCTGTCGATGCTTCGGGCAACCACTCGATTCCGAGCGACGTTTTGACAGTAACTACGGATGTCGCTTCGGAAGTGGATGATCAAGCACCGATCGCCCCCGGATACCTGCACTCAATGGGTGAGACAACACAGTCAGTGTCTCTGATGTGGAACGCAAGTGATGACAACAGTGGCGATGTGATGTACCAGGTATTTCGTGACGGAGTTCAATTTGCCAATACGGAAATGACCATGCTGATGGATACCAACCGTGAGCCGGGCACGACTTACCAGTATCTGGTTGTGGCGGTGGACGAGACTGGAAACCGATCCGCTGCCAGCAACCAGCTCGCTGTCACCACTGACGCGGCAGAGACCACGGAAACTGCCCCAGAGCCCGAACCTGCCCTGGAGTCGCAACCAGTGGAGAGTGGAACGTGGGATCGATTTGCGAGCTACACGGTTGGAGATACCGTCACTCACGCCGATTCAATCTACGAGGCAGTGCAATCCCATACTGGCAATGGTGATCCGAACTGGATCTACGCGCCATCACTGTGGGTTGCTGTGACGAAGGATTCGACCCCGCACGTGGACCAAGGCTCGGCACCTAAGGCCGAGATTCAATCCTGGAACGCCACCGGCACGTACGCGGCAGGCGATCGCGTTTCGAATTCAGGATTGATCTACGAGGCGGTGCAATCCCACACCGGCAATGGCGATCCAAACTGGATTTATGCGCCATCACTGTGGAAGCTCATCTAGGTGATCGCGAGCAAATCGGGAGGGAGCAAACAGCTCCCTCCCGATTCATTGGTCAGAATCGAGACTGCAGCGACTTGCAGACGGCATTCATCGGCGATGTTTCGAAGCGATCCATAGAGGGGTCGGGGTTGTCCTGACAGAACAATCCCTGCGGGTTCGGGAACTTCGCGAGGTAGGCGTCGACGACTGCGCTTGTCGCAGCGACGCTGGGCGCCGGCGTGACGGCATCGAATTGACCGAACTCTCCGACGACGTAGCGCGTGACCCCTGAAGCCTGAGCCCAGGCCCACGCGGTCTCGCTTTGCGCGAAGAGCCGGTCGCTGAATTGGCCGGTCTGCTCGTAATTCTGGGCCTCGCGAAGAATGTCGCCGTCGTGCAGGCTGACGAGGTCGTAGCCGGACATGTCGGGAGCGATCCCCGCCTCCTGGTACGTGGTGACGAGGGGCTGTGTGACGAGAAGACCCTTGAAGGACTTGGCGCGCTTGGGCGCTGCCTTCACGATGCGAGCAGCATTTGCCGCAGTGAAGCCTTTATCGGCCTCGTTGGCTGGATCGAACCAGTCGACCTTGTATCGCTCGGCGAACTTCGCGATCTGTGGGACCGCTGCGAGGTACTCCTTGCTGAGGCGGCTTTCGATGCCGTCCGGGTGGTCGAAGTTCGGTGACCCGCCACCGCTTTGTGAGGCCATGACGCTGGAGTAGTTCAGTAGTTCGACGAAGAGAGCGACAGCAAGACCGGCACGCTTGGCCTTGCGGATCTCATCGCTGTGGGAGCACAGCCACTTGTTCACCTTCAAACTCAGGATGCCGTCCCCTTTGCCGTGCAGAAGGCGCCCGGTGGAGCCGTCGTAGTACATCTGCATGGTGTAGCGAACGGCCCTGTAGCCGTCCTGGGCGAGGGTCGTGGGTGAGTAGTAGAAGGCTCCGGGGTTGTACGGGTACTGCCCGATGTTCACACCAAGCCGGTTCGGTGACCCGGTCGATTTCACGTACCGCTCGAGGCCCTTGGTGGACGCACACTTGCTCTTGGGAACTCTTTGCTCGGATCCCGACGAGGGCCCTCCGCTCTGGCCGCCCCCGCCGTTTCCGCCGGCGTTGCCGGTGGACTGGAAGCACTGCCGGATGACCGCCTCCTGCTCGACGTTCGCCCGCTGCGTCTGGATTTGTTGGGCTGCCGCTGGGCCCAACTCTCGAGCCACGCACTCAATAACTGAGTCGGGCAAGTTGGGCTGCGCGTGCGCGGGGCTGCTGACGAGTGACGCCGCCAGTGCCATTGTCGCGGCGATGGCAAGAGTGGAACGGTTCATGCCTAGATGTTACGTAGACCGACCAAAGGGATGACGAGGACTAGCACATTTGTTACCGTCGAACCGTGAATCAACGCATGCGAATTCTTGCTATTTCCGTGGCTGTCGGTGTGGGCGTGTCCGCCCTGTCAGCACCTGCCAGCGCGGCACCGCGGCCGGTCGGCTCCCTGGGAACTCCCACCGCGCTCGGCTTGAGCGGAGCGAGCCCCCACGCCGACCTCATGGCGGACGGAACGGTTCGGCTGTACTTCCCAAGCCCCCAAACGGGTGGAACCGCGGTGGCCACCTGCACGCTCGCTGGGAACTGCTCGATCGTTGGTTCTATCGAGAGGGCTGCGGACCTGACCGATGTCGTCTTGACCGATGGATCTCGTCGGGCGTACCTCGTCGACTTCGACCCCAACACCAAGTTCAAGGGGATCTACACCGCCCCGCTGTCCACTGACCGGTTGACCCTCGGCGACCGGGTGTCCCTGGGTATTTCCAGTGAGGGAGCGATGGCCTGGGGTGTGCCAGACGCCGTGTTGCTGCCCGACGGCCGCGTTCGCATCTACTGGGTGGAGCCCAGCCCGCAGGGCGGCATGGCCACGGAGAACATCGTCAGCGCCACGTCGACCGACGCCACCGGCACCGTGTTCGTTCGCGATGCGGGGCCCCGCACCACCGGCGGGTTGGTCGACTTCGAGGTGCTTCGTGCGGAGCCTGGGAACTGGCTCGCCATCATGTCGACATCTCCCGAGGACATGAAGAATCCCCAACGACTCCTGGTGGGAACTTCGGATGACGGACTCACGTGGCGGATCAATCGGAAGTCGTTGACATCACGCAAGATGAGCTACCTGGACCCGACGGGCATCCCGACGGGTCACGACAGGTTCCTCGTCTATTACGCGAAAGCGCCGAATGTTCTGGGGGATCGCGAGTACACCTTGGAGCAAGCGACCCTTCGCGTGGGCGCCAAGGCGAATGCGCAGTGCAAGAAGAAAAAGAAGAAGAAGAAGTGCTGATCGGCCCGGGTCAGCAGGCTGAGCAGCCTTTTCTTTTGCTGTGCGGGTCTGCTGCAGGTTGCCGCACCGTAACTTCCTAGTCGCGCTCTCGCCGCTTGCGAACCAGGTCGACTGCCTGGAAGGAAAGGACGGCGATGGTGATGGGTATACCGAAGGCAATAAATGCCCACAGAATGAGGGTGCTGTAGACAGGATTTTCGATAAAGCCTCGCAACAGGAAGGCGAGCCACGAAAAGGCTGTAATGAGCCACATATTTCGCATCCATTGGCGGCTCACGCGGAGAAGGTAGCAAATAAGACGCTGTGGCGAGGCAGTGTGAAGGAAGATTTGGGGCATCAGAGACAGCTTCTGACTAGCCTCGTGTTCGCTCTGACCTTCTTGTTGCGGCGAACATGGCGTACTGACGGCACTACGTTGGTGCCGTGCTCACTCCAAAACGTTTGAGAAATCTTGGTATCTGGGCTGCCGTGGTTGTTGCCTTTTATGTAACTCTCGGTGCCTGTGACGTCGGCGCTTTGTGGGGTTGACATTACCTGGGGGCACGAGTCGTAACTGTGCCTCACTCAGGCGAATCGCACGAGCCAGACCGTGACTACAGCCAGAGACACGAGGGCCAGAGCAGCCGTAACCAGGGAAGCTTTGGAGGCCCGGCGTGACCCCGGCGGCTGCGGGCGCATGCGGACAAGTCCTGTGCTCGTATCGCTGTCGTGTGAGCCGCAAGAGAAGCAAATGATGGAGCCGATGGTCTCCGTTCCACACTCATCACAGATCATGGTCGCCTAACGCTGTCATGGCTAAAGCTGATCCGCAGGCGAACATGAGAGTCCAGCGTAGAAGATCCGTCGAGAGGGAGAAAGCAACGCGCTGAGGCGGGTTCTGCTTGCGCCAGACGATTTACTTTTGTTGAATCTGAATCGTGTCCTTTTTTTGGGAAACTCGAGCCCCCCGGGTTCGGCTGTCCGACGCCCTCATGGTGGTGTTACTGAGGCGTATGCGCCTTCAGGCGGTGCAAGCGCGGTACTTCCAGGCGAAGGAAGAGCCCGAGAGGCAGAGTCGATCAGAGATTCCAGGCTTGACTTTGGAGACGTAGGGATGCCTAGCGGCGTTCTTTCTCTACATCCATCTTCTCTTTGCAGTAGTGCAGCCTTAAATCCTCGTCATCCTCGAGATGCGCTTCGCAAAATACGCAGGTGTATGACGGCACAGAGAGAGTTTAGGGGATGCTCGAGGAGCGCTACACAAGGTTAGGCAGAGGACTGCGTGACTTGGTTTCGGTCAGACAGCAGCCGCGGAAGGCATCGAGTCAAGAGCGGATGCTGCTTCTCGTGAGGCTTGCTGCTTGCGCAACTTATCTAAGCTCGCCTGCAATTTCCCGTTCTCCTCTTCAAGAGCCTCTACCTGCCTTGTCAACTCTTGGATGGTCTCTTGGCGCTGAGCCTCTTGACTAGAGTGTTTGTCTTCCAAGTCATTGATTTCCCGTCGGAACTGCTCGGTGGCCAGCAGGTGCTTCAGTTCAAGTTTTTCCGTCTCAGTTTTGGTGTAACCCAACATGCCCAAGACTCCAAGGGCAGCAATGAGAAGCACTAACGCTAACGCCCAGATTTCCATGTCCAAAAGAGTACCCTATGTCGTGCCACTGCACGAGTAGTGGTTGCCATTTGCATGGGCCAACTGGGATCGGGCAATTTTCGGCTGTAAGGGCACTCCGGTGAGTGCCAATTTCTGGACCTCAGGTGGAAAGATTGGGTTGTGCGCGGACGGGTGAGCGGCCTTCCGGTCGAGAGATACATCGGGCTTGAGCACGGCATGGGCCTCCCTGTGATGGTGTGCAGGGATCGGGGAAATCGGCACTGGATCACGGATGGAACCCGCTCGGCGTTGATTTTTCCGCCCGAGAGGGACGTCGATGAACTTGGTTCGAAAAGTTATATTTTCGACTACAGCATCGATCGAGCGGAAGAGTTGCTGTCGACCGTTGACCCCATCATTCGAGAGGACTTTCCCTACGACGAGTGGGTCCATGCGAACTGGCTCCAACTCGCAATTTTCCGTTTGCTCTCTGAGTATCCGCGGGGGTCTCTGGAAGTGGATCGCATCTCGCTCGAACACGACTCGTCGGACTCAAGTGGCCAGCTACAAGTCAAGATCCAAGGGACGGAAAAAGTATTTCGGGTGCGACGATTCAGACCCCGCCGCCGAGGCAGAATGCTGATTGAGATCTACGTGCAGCCAGACTCGAGCGTCACGTTGACCGCTCGGCAAGCAACCCTGGGTTTGGTGACCCGGAACACTTGGAAACCGGATCCTCGCGAAATTCAGGCACAGGCGCGCCAGGTAGTAGACGCCGCGCTCGAGTTCATGTGGGAGTGCGTCGAAATCGGCCAATAATCGACCCCTCCGCTCGCCGACGGATCGCTACCCACGGAAGTAATCGCTGGTGAGTTCGACAACCCACCAAACGAGGAAGCAAAACAGCAGAACCTTCACGGCCTTTACTGCCGCAGAGGCGATAAGTGTTTTCCTGCCAGACCGTGAAGCGAGGCGGCTCCTTAACGACACCTTTGCGCGGTGATTCCACGGCTTTCTCAGATCTACGCGTCGTTTAGGAGATAGGTCCAGGATTGCATCGGTTGGTATGGCGAGTGCAACGATGCCAGCAGTAATGGCAATGATACTTATCGCGAGATCCGCACGCACAGGTCGATTGTGCACAATGCCAGCCGGTGGGCAATCAAGACCAGGGTGGAGGCGTTCTGTCCGTCTTTCGCATGGTTGCTCAGATATAGGTAAGCATTGCCGACAGTAGAGTGGCGGTAGCGGGTTCGATCTGGTTTTGGACCGATACCCACGAGATGTGCAGGGAGGAGAAGGCCAGTGCTGAGCCCAGTGCCCGACGGTGTCACTGTCGTCGCCTCTTTCGAAAAGGCCGAACGATTACGTGAGCGCAAAAAGCCCGATCCGCTGCTGATTCTGGAGCCGCTTCAGGAGTATCTCGATGAGCACGGCCTCGGGGAAGGGGATCTGTTGTGGGGGCGTTTGGGGCTTCAGTCGACGTCGGGCACCTTCCATTTGCAACGCGATGAGGGCTTTCAAGTCGTTCTCAAGCGCCGCCTGGGGGGACCCCAGCCGAGCGAAGTAATGGATCTGCAAACGGAGGTCGAATTACTGAAGATGTTGAGGGGGCACGGGCTACATTCGCCCGAGATCCTCCACGAGTGCAACGACCCCTCCATCATCGGTGCACCCTTTTACCTCAGTGCCTTCCTGCCAGGTGAAGCCGCGATCAAGACGGTACCTAGGGGGCTCGATTCCGTCGAGGAGAAGGTAGGGATGTCTCGTCGTGCTATCGACGATTTGGCGCGCATTCAAGTCGAGATCACCCCGGACGAAGTGAAGCGCTTCGACCGTGGAGGTGGTGAACTCAGAAAGATGGTGCTGGAATCAAAGCGGATGGCTCGGCAGTTAAAGATGCGCCGCATTCCGGGATTCGAGATTCTCGGGGAATATCTTCTCGAGAATTCACCGGAGTCCCGTCCGTCAGTGATTTGCCACGGTCGCTACGCGATGCAAAACCTGCTGTTCGGGCCTCGCCCCCCTGCTTCCATTACGGGGATTTTTGGGTGGGAACGAGCAACAGCCAGTGACCCCCTCATGGACTTGGGGTACTTCACGGCCACCTATGCGGCGAAGGATTTACCGGAAACCCCTCTCGATACCGCGGTGGTGACTCGGGAAGAGGACGGTTTTCTGTCTCGCAATGAACTCAGCAACGTCTTTCGAATTGCCACGCATATGGAGACCCATGATCTTCCCTGGTTCCAGACCTTCAGTCTGTGGAGAGAAGCGGTTCGTCTCGAGGAAATGTTTGAACGTCTGATGAACAAGGAGGCAGTGCCGAACAAGGCTTTCGCGCTGTCGCTTCGCGATGGAGTACCTCAAATCCTCGCCAACGCCGCTCACTTTTCTCAGGTCGAAGGTGTTGAGGCGATAGTAAATTGACATAGCGGTCATCTTTCCCCTCAGATGCGAAGTGCTTGAGCCGATAGGCCAAGTGAAGAAGAAGAGTGAGTCGTAGGAGTTCACGTGAGCGTCAATGAGGTTCTCGCGCGTGTTGGGGAAATTAGAGCTCGAATGGAACTCGCCCCCATGCGCGCGCTAGCGCCTATGCCTGCAGCCGTTGCGACAGCGCGAACGGGGCAAGTGCCCGACGCCAGTTTTCAAGCGACCCTGGAAAACGTTCAGAATCAGGCCCTCGCCGGCGCCGCTCCTCTGGCACCGACTAACCCCCTAAGTTTCTATCCGGGTGCCGGGTACCTCGCGCACGACGCTGACTTAGGAACAAAAATGGCGACCCAAGCCGTCCAATATGTCGGAACTCCCTACGTGGCGGGAGGGAACAGTCCCGCAACAGGATGGGATTGCGCGGCCATGACCGAGTGGGTCGCCGAGCAATATGGAGTCAACATCCCTCCGGTGTCTTGGGAGCAAATCAAGGTGGGGGAACAGATTGGTTCGCTCAGCGAGGCACGAGTCGGAGATCTGGTCTTCTTTCACGAGCCATCGGGTCACAGGCATGATCCGTCGCCACTTAAAGTGAATCACGTAGGCCTATATTTAGGTGACGGAAAAATGGTTGAGGCCGCCAATCCCAGCGCCGGGACCCGGATTGGCGATGTGGACGTGAACAAGTTGGTGGGTATTCGGCGTCTTTCGGGACCGGCGGTCGCGTAACGCTCCGTACCGCTGACTAGGTGTGGTGTGGGTCCGGTATCAAATCAGATTGCCGATTTCTCTCAGGTGCGATCCTCTCGCGCCGATGAGGGCAGTTGAGCAGGAGGCTCACCAGATTAGCCATGGATTTGGCCCGGATACCTAAACGGTAGGTGGGGTTCCCATGGATTTGGGTCTTGTCAATCCGGCGGTACGCATCGCCCTGGATGGATTGATGGCACGTCAAGAAGCCATCGCCCACAATGTGGCGAACTTGACGACGCCGAATTTCACCGCGACGAATATTGAATTCGAAAGTGAGTTGAAGTCCGCTCTCGAGACCCCGCATGCTGCAGGGGTAGCCTCCACGGCCGACTTCCTCACAACCGAAGCGTCAGGTGCACCCCGTCAGCAAAATGGCAACAACGTAAGCCTTGAGGAGCAGACACTGCTGGGATCGGAGACTAATCTCCGGCTTGAACTGGCTTTGCGGGCGGCCGAAGGGCGATTCAACGCTGTGAAGCACGTCATTGGAGGTCAGTAGGCATGCTGTCCATTTTTGGGGTTTCCAGCACAGGCGTTAACTTCTACCGCAGTTCGCTTGATGCGATAGCTCATAACGTCTCCAATCTCAACACAGTTCGCGCGCGAGATGAGCTCGCGGTGCAACGACAAGTTGTCGTGGGATCAGCAAACGAGTCCCCTTCTCCCGGCGTAGTGGGAGCTGGTGGGGTAGTTGGCTCTGGCGTGTCTTTCCGCGTTGCCCATGGTTCCAGCACCGATGGGCGTCTGGTTTATGACCCGGAGCACGTGCTTGCTGATGAGACCGGCTACGTGCGTCACCCGGATATTGACTTGTCTCAAGAGATGACAGACATGATCATTGCGCAACGCGGATACCAGGCCAACTTGGCGGTCGTTCAGCGAGCCACGGAGGCCTACCAGGCCGCTCTCAGGTTGGGTAGGTAAGTCACATGGCCTTCAGCATCCCGGGCGTCTCAATCTCGGCACCGCTCCCCCCGATACCGCCTGCTCCCGCGGCTACGGCGCCGACTGTCGACCCTGTCGGGTCCCCTTCTGTTTCGCCCAGTGGTGCGCCGGGGGTTTCTGCACCGGATACCGGGCTGAATTTCGGTGAAAGTTTGTCCAATGCCATGGAGCGCCTCGGTGCGCTGCATGAGAACGCCGACACGCTTGCGACCAAGGTGGCTACCGGCGAGTTGAAGAATCCTCATGAGTACCTGATGGCTGCGCAGGAGGCCTCGATCACGACACAGGCAGCTGTGGCTGTGCGAAACAAGGCGCTTGAGGCCTTCAATGAGATCATGAGGATGCCGTTGTGATCGAAACTTTGACTATCTTCGGTCGCCGATCCTTGGCGGCTCTTCGCGGCTTTACACCGGGACAGATCACTGCGATCGTCATTGGGTTCTTGGCGCTCATAGCTGCGGCAGTGCTCTTGTTCCGTTTATCTGCAGCACCAATGACCCCGTTGTATTCAAATCTCACAAGCGAAGATGCTGTTGCGATTTCGCAAGAGTTGGACGCACAAGGCACCAGTTACGAAATGAGTGCCGGAGGAACGCAAATTCTTGTAGCCCCCGAAGACGTCTCGCAGGCACGTCTGGCCGTGAGTGCAGCGGGGCTTCCTGCTGATTCAAATAGTGGCTATTCCCTCCTAGACGAGCAAGGAATGACCACGTCGGAATTCATGCAGAATGTGACTTTCCAGCGAGCTCTTGAGGGCGAGCTAGCTTCCACGATTGAGGGCATTGACGGCGTTCGGTCAGCGAACGTGCTCCTTGCGATTCCCGAAGACTCCGTGTTCACCCAATCCTCGGACAAGCCGTCAGCGTCAGTGTTGGTCGTCATGGGTGGCGGTCAGATGCTCAACGGTGAACAGGTGCAAGCTGTCACGAATCTCGTGGCCTCCTCAGTACCCGGTCTGATGGCAGATGACGTAACGGTTACTGACTCCAGCGGTGTCTTGCTGTCGGGCGGGGGCGCCACGGGTGCGGCGTCTGTTGAACAAGGCAGAAGGCTTGAAGCAAGCCTGATTGATTCTGCACAGATCATGCTCGACAAGGTTCTAGGTCCTGGTTTATCAACAGTCAGTGTGAATGCCGACTTGGATTTTGATCAAAGGTCGACGAAGACGCAGCAATACCAATACCCCGAGGAATTGCCAGCGCTCAACGGTCAAACAACGACGGAGACGTACACGTCAACGGATAACAACGCCAGCGACGGCCCTGTTGTTGGGGACCCACCGCAGGTCATTGGTGAAGGCACAACAGCCGACGCCCAGTCTGACTATGAGAAGACCACTGCGACACAAACAAACCCGATTGACAGCACCATTACCGAACGAGTGGGAGCTCCCGGAGATATCCGTCGCTTGACTGTTGCCGTACTGGTAGATACCGCGGTTCCCGCAGAAACCTATGGTGAGGTTGAGGCACTTGTTGCCAATGCCGTCGGGCTTGACGTCGACCGTGGAGATGCGATCCAGGTTGCCCAGGTGGCTTTCGACACTTCTGCCGCCGAAGCGGCGGCAGAAGCAGCAGCAGCGGCAGAAGCAGCGGAGCAGGGTGCGATGCTCTGGAACATCGGTCGCCAGGCTGGAATTGCCCTGTTGGTTGTCGCCATCATGGTTCTTGGAGCTCTGTCGCTTCGCAGGCAACGTAGAACCTTGTTGGACATGGAAGCGTTGGAATCCCGTGGCCCCAGCGAGACAGTTCTGCTGGAGCGCTTAGATGAAAACGGTCAACCTGTCTACGCATCGGTTGGGGCCGGGGCATCCGAGGGAGAAGAGGATGAAGAGGAGCTGCCCACGTACATCCAAAGTCCTGGCTCAGCCACGTATGACAGTCTGAAGGATTTCGCCACGAAGGAGCCTGAGCAGGTGGCGCGTGTCCTGAAGACGTGGATTTCGAGTTAGGTATCCGCTCCATGGCTCCGATAAGACCAGAAGAGATCACTGCCCGCTACAAGGCAGCGGTGATCGTGGCTCAACTCGGCCCCGAGGTCGCCAAGCCAGTCTTCGCAGAAATGCAGTCTGAGGAGATCCAAGAGCTCGCCAGTGAGGTGGCTCGACTGAGGGAAGTGGATCCAGCGCTGGCTCTGGAGATTATCCGAGAGTTCGTGACTTTTGCTGCTAGTACTCGGCTTGCTGGAAGTGGTGGTCTCGATGTTGCACGAGATCTCCTTGAGCAGGTATTCGACGCGAGCGAAGCCGCCGACATGTTCGAGCAGTTGGAAAGCTCTATCGCCGAAGCTCCCTTTAACTTCATGCGCAAAATGGACCCGTCGCAGATTATTTCGTTCATCAAAGATGAGCATCCGCAAATAATCGCCGTTGTCTTGGCGTACCTTCCCGCGGATCTTGCCTCTAATGTGCTTGCGTCCATGCAAGAAGAGGTTCAGGGAACGGTGGCGGAACGAATCGGCATGATGGGGCGGGTCAATCCGGATGCAGTCCGGCTGGTGGAAAGCATTTTGCAGCGCAAAATGTCAAACGTTCTCGTGGCAACTGAATCGTCGTACATTGGTGGCATTGATCCATTGATCGGCATCATTCAGCGGACTGATCGCCAAACAGAAAAGATTTTGCTGGAAGCGATTGAGGAACGTGACCCCAAACTTGCCGAGACCATTCGAGCAAACCTGTTCCTGTTTGAAGACATTGCTAAAATTGACGACCGCTCTTTGCAGGTGGTTTTGCGAGAGGTCAGCCCGCAAGACCTTGCCATGTCTTTGAAGGGTGTCAGCGAGGACGTTCACGAGAAGGTCTTGGGCAACCTGTCTCGGCGTGCAGCGCAAATGTTGGAAGAAGAATTGGAGTTAATGGGCCGGGTGCGCCGCAGCAGTGTGGAGGAGGCCCAAGGAAAGATTATTGCAGTCATTCGGCGACTCGAGGACAAGGGCGACATCGAAATCGATGTGGGTGGTGTTGATGATTTCGTCGCTTAGAGTTACTCGTGTTAGTCCAGATCAAGCACAATCACTGTCGCTTGCTCGACTGGACTACGCCTTGAGCGATGGTCCCCTTGCTCAGGGAACTGTCATGGATCCTCGAATCGTGAATCCACAACTCGAGGAAATTGTGAGTGAGGCAGTGCGACGAGCAGAGACCGAGGCTCGCGAACGCGGCTATGCCGCTGGTTACGAACAGGCGCGCGATGAAATCACTGCGAGAGTTCGTGAGGAACTTGGTCGAGAGAACGAGATTTTGCGCGCTGAACACGAAGCGTTGATGGCCAATCAAGCTGACGTCCGCAATCAATTGCATGAGGCTGTGCAACTTATGCAGGCACTTGCCCAAGAGATGGATGCCTCATTCGTGCCAACCTATGAATCTGTCGGTCAAGATCTTGCGGACGTCGTTGTGGCGCTGGTCGAGGACCTGCTCGGGCAGCGTCTCGCGGAAGACCGTGCCCACGTGCTGGGGGCGATCACGCGAGCGGTTGCAGAAATCCCTGAGAGTGGCGAGATCACCGTGCGTATGCATCCAGACGACGCTGCTCTGCTCGAAAGATTCGATGTTGATTTGGCGGACTCTTTAGGTAGACCTGTAAACGTCGAACAGGACTCCTTAATTGATCGCCATGGAGCAGTCGTATTGAGTGGTAACACCAACGTAGATGGGCAAATCCGAACACGTTTGGCGCGATTGCGAGAGGCGCTGGGTAAATGAACCTGAATGAGGTGCTCGAGCGGGGAAAGGAGGCAATGCGCCCTCCTGTTTCTGGCCAGGTTGTCGGTGTTAGTGGTTTGACAGTGTGGGTCGAGGGTGCGCGCTCGGCTATCGGCGACGTTGTGGAAATCTCCGCGAAGGGCAAACGACTACCCGCACAGGTAGTGGGAGTGTCGGAAGACCGCCTCGCGTGCATGCCGTTGGGTGAGGTGGCGGGTATCGCGCCGGGGGTTTCAGCGGAGGCTACAAACGGCCCGCTGCGGGTCCCCATAGGACAGGGACTGCTGGGGCGGGTAATTGATGCTTTAGGTAATCCCATTGATGAAGCAGGACCGTTGCCAGCCATGCCACTCATCTCAACCGATAATCGGCCCCCGGATCCCTTGAAGCGCAAGCGCATAGGTGAACAACTACACCTCGGCATTAGGGCGATCGACACGTTGGTGCCGATCGGTAAGGGGCAGCGGGTTGGGATTTTTGCCGGGTCAGGCGTGGGCAAATCCACGCTCATGTCCATGATGGCAAGAAATACCTCGGCAGACGTAGTTGTGGTCGGGCTCGTGGGCGAGCGTGGACGAGAAGTGCGCGAATTTATCGAGAACGATCTTGGTGAGGAAGGCCTGGCTAAGTCCATCGTGGTGGTCGCGACTTCTGACATGCCGCCGATGGTCCGACTGCAAGCGACATTTACGGCTACCCGCATCGCGGAACATTTTCGAGACAGGGGATCAAACGTCCTGTTGTTTTTGGACAGCATCACCCGAACGATGACAGCGCAGAGAGAAGTAGGGCTGTCTGCGGGTGAGCCACCGGCATCGCGAGCGTACCCACCGTCGGCCTTCGCCATGCTTCCTCGTCTTCTCGAACGAGCCGGAGCTTCAGAGCATGGTTCAATCACGGGCATCTACACCGTTTTGGTGGAAGGTGACGATCTCCAAGATCCCGTGGCCGATAGTGCGCGATCTATTCTTGATGGGCACATCGTTTTGGATAGAGATCTTGCGACGTCTAATCATTATCCGGCGATTGACGTGCTGAATTCCGTATCGCGCGTAGCACCGGCAATTTCATCGCCGGATCTAGATTTGCAGGTGGCGACAGTCAAACGACTTCTCGCCGCATACCGAGACGCTCAAGTACTGATTGAGGTGGGTGCCTACGTTCCGGGCACCAACTCAGATGTGGACACAGCGGTGCGCTTGTTGCCGCAACTGAATGAGTTCTTGCGACAGTCGACTAGCGAAACGCCGCCACTTGAAGAATCTCAACGGCAACTCGCTGATTTGGTTGGTGCGGCATGAGGCGGAAGAACGTCGATGTCCTGTTAAAGGTGAGGAGTGCCCGCGAGAGCAGGGCCCTTGCAGATCTCGGTGCCGCTCGACACGAGGTGAACGGACTGGAATCTAAGCTGGAGGAAGCGACCTCCAATCTTGCCCACCTGGTGATGTCTGGAGCCAGGAATGTCGATCACGCTAAGAATTTAGCGACCCAGCGATCCAGTTCGGTGGCGCGTTTGCGTCAAATCAACGACAGCTTGCTGTTGGCACAGTTTCGTGAGACCGAAACGCGCGACAAATGGATCACAGCAAACAGAGACAAAGACATCAGTCAGCGCCTTGTGAATCGTCAAGAGCAGGAATTCGCTGATGCGGCCACTCGAGAAGGTCGAAAAGAAACAGAAGAGCTTTCGCGAGGTCGCCTCACCATTAGGGGCAGCGCGATGAACAAAGGGGAGTCCTCATGACCACCGTTTCACCCGTTTCCTTCTTTCCTCCAGCAGGCGTGTCTAGTGTGGATGGCGCTTCGCCCGGGGATGGGAATGACGAGTTCGCAGCCGCCTTAAGCCAAACAACGCGGAAACTGACTGGTGACAAAGAAGGAAGCGAGGCGTCCACCGACAAGGCACCAAGCGGCGATTCAATTGGCGCCACCGAAAACTCAGGCGATGCTGAAGCGTTCGTATGGGAATCGGCAACCATGAAGATGGTCGAAGGCGGAGTCGGCGGTGCTAGTGGGGGAGAGCAGTTGTCCGCATCTGACGCAGCGGTAGATGCCCTCGATGTTCAGGGAGTGACAACAGGCGCTTACGCAGGTACCGAGGAATCTGCCACTGCCTACTCAATAGGAGACGCTGTCGCTGGATCTCCCGCAGAGGTCAAACTGACAGGTGTCTCAACGGAGGCGCCTTCGACAGGTGAGCTGGGGAAGAACGGCCCAACACCGGTCGTGGTGGCCAACGTGCAGTCCCCAACAGATCAGGTCGGCCGCGCGAACTCCCGTGTAGCAGTTTTGGAGCAGGTGACTGCGGGCTCGCACTCCCAACTGGCCAGCCAAGCAGCGACTGAAGGCAAAAGCGCTTTGCAGGGTGCTGCCCAGAATCCGACGCAGGGTGCTGCCCAGAATCCGACGCAGGGTGCTGCCCAGAATCCGGCGCAGGGAGTTTCGGACGTTGTGGCTGAGCCGGCGGTGACTCAGCGACCCTCCGATACAACTCGGCCGATCGGCCAGGCCTCGGAGACATCTCCCGTACGGCAATTGACGGCACATCCGGGGGAAGATGGTGAGGCGTCTTCGTCACCAGCAACTTCGCATCGGGCGGTGACGGAACTCCCAACGTCCGAGACCAGTGCCTCTCGTGAAACTTCGGGTGCTGCTAGTAAACAAGGATTGGGACGGGAAGGCCCGTCACCGAGTGTTGTGGGAAATCCGGTGGATCGGTCTACTTCCGTATCGGGGGCGCCATTGCGGAACCCTGGTCAGGCGGCGTCGGAGGCCTCCGAGGCAGTGGCGACTTCACGCTTGCAACCAATGGCTGCTGAGGCAGACGCTTCGATAGAGGCTCGCTCAGCGGGAACACCCGCTAGTTCGGTGTCGGCTGGACCGCAAGGAGCGTCCAATGTCACGGCTCCCTCTTCCACCCCTGCTGCGCAAGCACCAACGGCAAGTGCCGATGCCCGAGCCGCAGAGACGCCTGTTTCTTATCAATTGTCCGCACACTTGAGTAACTTCCGTGGCCGACCGGACGGCTCATATGAGACCACCATGACTTTGCGTCCCGCGGAGCTGGGTCAAGTCACGGTGAAGATTCAGGTCAACAACGGCATGGTCTCCCTGCAGGCGACAGGCATGACCGTGGTGGCAGTAGAGGCGCTCCGAGAGGCTATGCCTGATCTTCGTGAGGATCTTTTGCGCTCGGGACTTGACCTTGTGGACAGTCACGTCGATCGAGACCCGTCATCGTTTGGTGACGACGATTCAACGTCGTCCCTGGAAGGCAGTGCGCGCGAGAAACTTGAATCAACCGAATCCGTCAGTACCACCGAGGCGAGCGACCTTGCAGCGACAGAGATCTCAGAAATCGACGATTCTGGCGAGGGAGGCCGCGTTGATATTCGCGTCTAGTTGGACACAAGAGTTGATATACACGGAAGGGAGTTCTCGCGATGACCGTTAACCCGGCCGATGCCGTGCCGACGCCCTTAAGTGGCATGACCACTCGGGAAGCTCCTCAGTCGACCGAGGCTAATAGTGAACTGGGCCAAGACGCATTCTTGAAACTGCTCGTGGCTCAACTGAAGTATCAGGATCCGTTGAATCCGGCTGACGGCGCGGAGTTTCTCGCCCAGACGGCGCAATTCACCATGGTGGAGAAGTTGTCGGACCTTGAGGCGCAAGGCCAGAGCACGGTGACAAGTCAGCAGCAGATGCAAGCGGCGCAACTTGTCGGTAGGCAAGTCACGTACGTTGATTCCACAGGGAATCTAGTTGAAGGTGTGGTCGAATCCGCCGAATACACACCCGACGGCCAATCATTGACCATTGACGGACAGGCGGTGGAGCTGGACAACATCACCAAGGTTGTTGGCAACAATCGAGTAGACGGCGCCTCGGAGGCGGTAAGTGCCTTGGGTCCGTCTCTCGCGTCGTCGTTGACACCGGCCTTGGTTGAAGCGATCCAGGAAGCCTCCGCGGGGACAGCAGATAGCGATGCTGAGGTCGACAGTGCCGCTGAGGTGTCTAGTGATCATGACCAAGAGGCTGAGTCCACGTCGACCGACGCCCTCGCAGACGAGACTGACACCGTGACACAGACTTCCAATGTGGGCTCGAATCCGGATGAGCCTACCGAGGAAGAGGGGTGAGATAGACATCTTTCTCGCCCTGCTCACGGAATGACGTGAGTTAGCTGAGCAGAAAAATTGCATAAGTGACGCGACAGGGATGCCTGCGTTTACGCAAATACCGCCACGGATGGCGTTACCAACACAAGAGTCAAGCTGTAAGTCTTGACTGAACGCCAATTGGAGGTACACAGTGCTTCGCTCAATGTTCTCCGGTATTACCGGATTACGTGCTCATCAACAGATGATGGACGTGGTTGGCAACAACATTGCCAACGTCAATACGGCTGGATACAAGGCCCAGAACGCGGTCTTCGAGACAGTCATTTCGCAAGCCGTGAAGTCTCCCGCTGCCCCGGTGGCAGCTGGTCAAGCCATCGAGAATCAAGGCGGCCAGAACGGGCTTCAGATCGGACTCGGCGTTGCTCTCGGTGGAGTGTCGACGAACTTCAATCAGGGGTCTGCCCAATTGACGGGAGTGTCGACCGACTTCATGATTCAAGGAGACGGGTTCTTCGTTGCCAATAACGGCACCGAGAATCTCTTCACTCGAGCCGGTGCGTTCACCACTGACGCTGAAGGCCAACTGGTGACTCCGGATGGCAGCATTATTCAAGGGTGGATGGCCAACGCTACGGGTGTCATCGACACCAACGGGGTCATTGGTGACATTGCCCTTCCTGTGTCGACGTACGTGGCCCCAGTGGTGAGTGATGCACTGACTGTGTCAGGCAACATCCCATCGACTCTCGCTAATGCTGGCACTGTGACCAGCGCGATTACCGTTTACGACGCGATTGGGGTCACGGCGACGGCAACAGCCACGATCACCAAGACCGGTGCAAACGCCTACACAATGTCGATCAATGGAGGCGCTGCTGTTGTCGTCGCCTTTGATGCGGCAACGGGCGCCTTAGCGGGCGGTCAAGCGAACCCGATTACTGTCACCGGTGGAAACGTTCCTGCTGGCAACATCGCCAACGGTCAGGCCTACGTTGTCGACATCACAGGACTGACGGAGTACGCCTCGCCGAGCTCGTTCGCCATCACTAATCAGGATGGTCAGGGAGTGGGTGCGTTGTCCACCTTCACCACGACAGCAGATGGACAGCTCATTGGTGTGTACAGCAACGGTGTGAAGCAGCCGATCGCGCAATTGGCGGTCGCAAACTTCAACAACCCGAATGCTCTGGAGAAGGTAGGCGACACCACGTACCGGAACACGGTGAACTCTGGTGTCGCGCTGATCGGGGAGGCGATGGCCGATGGCCGGGGATCAATCCAGGGTGGAACTTTGGAAATGTCCAACGTTGACCTTGCGGGAGAGTTCACGAACCTCATCGTGGCGCAAAGGGGTTTCGCAGCGAACTCCCGGACTCTGACGGCAACCGATGAGATGCTTCAGGAGTTGATGAACATCAAGCGCTAATTCGCTCGGCGGCCCGGGGCGACCCACTAGCGTGGGAGCCCCGGGCAAGCGTTTTTTAGGAAACGTGTTCGAAATGTACCTTTTGCGTAGACTGTTTGCTGATATTGCTTAACTTTGTGCCCGATGTGACGATTGACTCCATATAGGGACGTTTTGTGAGTAAACCGATGAGAGGGAAAGGGCTCGAGTCATGATTCTGTTGACAAGGATAAATGGCGAAGCGTTCGCCTTGAATCCTGACTTAATCGAACGCGTCGAAGAAACTCCCGATACCCACATCACTCTCGTCGACGGCAAACACCTCATGGTGACAGAGTCGCTCAACGACGTCATTGATGCGATTCGACGAGACCGCGCCACGGTCCTCGCCCTTGCCAGCGAGGTCGCTGATGAAGTTATCGCGGCCGACGATCCGGAAGACCCAAATGTCGTTCCGCTGACCACGCGGCGGTAATCCATGGACCCCATTACCCTCATTGGGATTGTCGTCGCCTTCGTCATCGTCATGGTGGTTCTCACCCTCGAGGGTGGGTCCGCGGCTTCAATTCTCTTGATCCCCCCGATGCTTCTCGTGTTCGGTGGAACTCTTTTTATCGGTGCGGCAGGCATGTCCTTCGGACTTCTCATTGCCTCAATCAAGGCGGCTGGCAAAGCGCTGGTGACTGGGCCACCCAAGTACAACAACCTGATGGAAACTCTCGTTGACTGTGCCAACATCGCCCGACGCGATGGGCTGTTGTCGCTGGAGGCTACGGTCAACGATCTTGAGAACCCCCTATTGCGGAGAGGACTCGAGCTCGCGATTGATGGAACTGATCCTCAGGACCTTTCCCGCATTCTTGACGCTGAATTGCACAGCGAAACCGTTTACGGCAACCGGCACGCTAAATTCTTTACTGACATGGGTGGATACGCCCCGACCATTGGCATTATCGGAACAATTCTTGGTCTTGTGACCGTGCTGGGCAACCTCGGCAATCCCGACGAACTGGGTGGATTGATCGCCGCGGCCTTCGTGGCCGCCATGTGGGGTGTTCTGTCTGCCAACGTTTTTTGGCTGCCGCTTGCGAACAAGATCAAGCTCCTTAACGAGTTACACACCACCCAGGGTGAAGTCATTATCGAAGGAATTTTGGCGATTCAAGCGGGGGCAAATCCCCGCATGGTGGAGCGTCGCCTCAGAGCCTTACTCCCCACAGACGTGATGCGAGACATCGAAAAGGCTGCCTAACCCATGGCACGCCGCCGTATCGAAGAAGAGCCAGAAAACCACGAACGCTGGCTCATCTCGTACGCCGACATGGTGACGTTGCTGTTCGCTCTCTTCGTCCTTTTGTTTGCCATCAGTCAGGTCAATCAAAAGAAATTTGACGAGGTATCAAAGTCGCTAGCGGTGGCCTTCGGTCAGGTGGTCAATCTCTCTGACGGCAACATGAGTGTTCTGCCGGCAGCTGGGGATAACGCAACTTTGAACCAGACACCCCCGCGTGACGCTCCTTCCGTCGTCGTTCCCAACATCATGCCCAAGTTGAGCGACCAGGTGGCTACGCAAATGACCCCCCGAAGTGACGCAGAGGCCATGGAAGCTGAAATGGCCGCTCAGGCGGCCCAGGCCGCGGCCACGGCGGACCAGCAGGCCCTCGATCAGACCCAAAATTCGCTGGCGACCGCCGTAAGCGCCTCGAGCCTTTCGGGCAAGGTGGTCTTGAGCCGGGAAGAGCGCGGCCTGGTTGTCACTCTTCTCGTTGACGACGTCATCTTCCCACCTCACAGTGCGAATCTGCAGCCTGGTGGAGCGGACATTATTGGGGAACTCCTACCCTCGTTGACGGGTGCCGGCAACAAATTCATCATTGAAGGCCACACCAACACCGCCCCAGTCAGACCCATCTACTTTCCTAGCGAGTGGGAATTATCCAGCGCTCGAGCGGGAGCGGTCGCCCGGTTCCTCAACGAGCAGGGTGGGATCCCACGAGAGCAGATGCATGTTGCCGGTTACGGGGACACGGCACCGCTCGTTCCCGAAACCAATCCGGACCATCTGCGGCTCAACCGTCGGGTGGCTATCGTGGTGGCCAGCAGTTTGACCGACGAGCAAAAATCGCTTCTGGCGGGTGCCCGGAGTGAGGACAGCGGTCTCGCAGCGGAGGAGAGCTGATCGTTATGGAGAGCAGGTCAATTTTTCTCAGGAATGGTCAATACAGGACGATACATTCCTCTGAGGTGACTTATGGCGACTGACCAGGCTGCAGCAGAAGCGAAGGGCAAGGCGAAGAAGGGCTTGTCTCGTTCGACCCTGCTCATCATTGTGCTACTTGTCGTCATCGTTGGTGGTGGCATCTATTTCTTTCTTGGCCGCGGGGACTCAACGAGTGCTGGGGCTGAAAAGGAGGAGGTGCACCTAGGAGTCGTGGTCACGCTTGAGCCAATCTTCATTAACCTGAAGGATGATCGGTTCTTGAAGTTGGGTATGGCCCTGCAGACGACCCACGAGGGCGGCGGTGGCGGCCACGGTGGTCACGGTGGCGGTGGACCAGATATCGACGGGGCTATGGCGCTGGACGCGGCAATCGAGGTCTTTAGCGACCAGGAAATGCAAATGCTGAGCACGAATAATGGTCGAAGCGAGTTGAAGGAAGAGCTCGTGGCTCGCGTAGTCGAAGGTTATGGCCCGGAAATTACGACCATCTACTTTACGGAGTTTGTTATGCAATAAGGCTTTCCCGCGGTCGCCACGGATGAGACGCGACCTATTTCGATCGGGCTGCTCGTGAAGGGCTCGAGGGTCAGATGGACCTGACCTAAAATTTCCAACGTGAAAGCCTCAAGTTGTGTCGTTGAGTGCCGATGGTGCTTGCGTGAAGAACAGCCCGGGTCAATCTTCGTCACGAGCCGTGACGGTCGAGAGTTACGACTTTCGTAATCCCTCAAAGTTCACTCGGGAGCACGGACGAATCCTGGACCACCATCTCGAGACCTTCGCCGACCAGTCAGCGACGCTTCTCACGGCGCGGGTGCGGATTCCAACCAGCCAGGAGTTGGAGAGCCTGCAGCAGTCCACCTACAGCGCCGCCATCTCTGACTTCCCTGAAGACACGGTTCTTCTCGTTGCCTCACTCGCACCACTCGACGTAGCGGGGCTGGTGCACATTCCCCGTGAACTGGCCATGTTGCTCATCGACTTCCAACTCGGCGGTGCTGGTGCGGATGAGCAGCCCGAGCGCGGCCTGACAGAGATTGAAGCGCTCCTCATCGATGAGGCAGGCGAACAGATTATTGCTGCCTTGAAATACAGCTTCGAAGGTGTAATCGAGTGGAACCCGTCCCTCGCTTCCCACGTTTCATCACCGGAACTTGCTCACGCTGCAGCACCCGGTGATCAAGTCCTCGTCGCCACATTCACTCTTGACTTTCGCGAAGAGCAGTTCCGGATCGTGCTCGTCTTACCGCTGGCCCCTATCCTCCCTTTCCTTGACCAAGCGCTCGCAGCCCGCAGGGCCGCGCGGAGCACACAAGACCAAGCGCGTTTCAAGAGCGCGATTGAAGGGCGCCTTCGCAGGGCACCGGTGACTGTCAATGTTCGACTTCGCCCAACGGTTGGTCGCCTAGAAGACTTTATGGGCATCAAAGTAGGGGATGTTTTTGATCTCGCCCATCCCGTAAACGCACCATGGCAAATAGCAAGTTCGGGCGTCACTTTCGCCCATGGAATTCCAGGAAGCGAAGCAGGCCACGTGGCTATCCGCGTAGTCGAAGGCGGCAAGGAGTAGAGATGGCTGACGGATACGACGACTCGCAGATAGAGCGCGTTCGTGAACAGGTACGTATGTCAATGGGAGCTATGTGTGACGCCTTGTCGGTGACGTCTGTGATGTCACACGGTGACCCTGTGGCAGGAACACTTGATCTGAACTTGGAAGCATCAGTAGCCATGGCGGTTTTGGGTACCAGCGGGTCAATTGACTCGAACATGATGGTGACCCTTCTTGATGGTGCGTCGCCGGACATCACGGACTCGGAGACCCTTGTCACTCAACTCGAAGACGCCATTGACGCGATGGGGCAGGTGCTTGATTCCGAAATTGCTGCTCCGTCCGCGGCATCCGGACACCCGACCATTGCTGCCGACATAAGTGTTCCGCTGATGGTGGATGACGCAACCGTCGGTGCGGTTATGGTCTTTCTGGCCCCGAGGGAGACAAGCAATGAAGCGAGTGCGGAGCCGACAGCAGAACAGACAGCAAATAGCGAGCCGGCTCAGGGAGGAACTGCAATGCCTGCGCCGTCCGCAGCTGCAGCACCCACCCCGGCAGCACCTGAGGTGCCTGCGCCGTCCGCACCTGTAGCCGCGGCACCCATCTCGACGCCAAAGCAAATTGATGCCTTGGCCGGAGTCCAGATGGAGGTCACGATAGAAATCGGGCGCACACGCCTACCTGTTGGGGAGTTGCTACAACTCCAACCCGGTCAGGTGCTCGAGCTAGATCGGGAAGTCGGATCGCCTCTAGACATGTATATCAACGGCACTCTTTTGGCGCGCGGAGAGATTGTGGTCCTGGAAGACCACTTTGGCTTCCGGGTAACGGCTGTGGTGTCGCAGGATTAACTGAAGTCGAACCAAATCTTATGGATACCTTCTGGCTGGTACTGCGCGTTGTTGTTTCCCTCGCCGTCGTACTCGGGCTGATTTGGGCACTCGCCCGAGTGCGCAAGCGCGTGGGACCGACGGGATCCGACGTGGTGACCGTTATGTCGAAGATTCCCGTAACCAAGAAGGGCTCTGTCCTCCTGGTGAAAGCGGGAGGCGAGACTCTTCTGCTGGGAGCGACGGACACCCAAATCTCTCTCTTGGCGTCAGTGGAGCTGCCCGAGGAAGAGCAGGAAGCCAAAGAAGAGCGAACACCTGTCGACATAGAGTCCTTACTGGAGCAGATTCAACCGGGCAATTCGCCTGCAGCGATTGCGGCTTCCCCTGCCAGCATCGGGCGGGCAAGCAACAGATCAGTCGCAGGCAACGACGGTCGCCTTGCAGGTTCCATTTTGTCACCCAGCACATGGCGGCAGTTGACGGATCTCCTGAAAGAAAAGACCGCCCGCTCATGACACTGCGCAGACGACTTCTGGTTTCCACGGTAGGCCTTTTGAGTTTTAGTGTCATGTCCATTGTCATCGCGGCGCCGGCTCAAGCAGTCTCTATCAACCTTCCTGATTTGACGAGGGGTGAAGGACCCACTAGCGCCATAGTTCTCCTACTGTCATTGACGGTCCTAGCGGTTGCCCCTGCGATTCTGCTCATGACGACAAGTTTCACCAAAATCATTGTTGTCTTATCTATAACGCGCAACGCCCTTGGATTGCAGGGCGTTCCTCCTAACCAGGTATTGACGGGTTTAGCGATCTTCCTGAGCTTTTTCGTCATGGCGCCCGTGCTGGGAGTAATGAACACGGACGCGCTTCAGCCGTATTTGGATGGCAGCTTGGATTTCGGTCAAGCGTTTGAGTTAGCTCGCGTGCCGCTTGAACAATTCATGCTTGCCAACACGCGCCCTGAAGAACTCGCTCTCATGGTCAAGATCTCCAATGAAACGCCACCAGCGACACCGGCGGACGTTTCCTTAACGACTCTCGTACCGGCCTTTATTCTTTCGGAATTGCGCGCCGCCTTCATCATCGGCTTTGTGGTCTTTCTTCCTTTCCTGATCATCGATATGGTCGTGAGCTCCGGTTTGATGTCTGTCGGAATGATCATGCTCCCGCCGGTGCTCGTATCGTTGCCGTTCAAGTTATTGCTTTTTGTGCTGGTTGATGGATGGGCCTTAATCGTTACATCTCTTGTGAACAGTTACGCGTAGGTGACCCATGAGTGAAGCGTATGTGGTGGAACTCGCCACACAATTGATGTGGACAGCGGCGATGCTGGCGGCTCCCATTTTGCTTACCGCACTCCTTGTTGGCCTGGCCGTCTCACTTTTTCAAGGACTCACGAGTCTTCAAGACCAGACATTGTCTTTCGTACCCAAGATCATTGCAGTCGGGATCGCTCTGGTTATTGCTGCAAATTGGATGGTTCAAAATCTTGTGAACTTCACGCGGAATTCGTTTGAATTGCTGCCCGGAATGCTTGGATAGGTATTCCCTTGTTTGAGTTGGGCATTACCACCGAGCAGGTGATCGGCTACCTTTTGGTCTTCGCCAGAGTGGGTGCTTGGGTATGGTTGACGCCGCCCCTCGGGGGACCTTTCTTGCCGCCACAAGTACGGGTCTTGACGGGTCTCGCCTTTGCCATCCCAATGACCCCGGGAGCCATCGCCGCATCCGGTGGTATATCGCTGGATCCTTTGAATCTTCTTTTCCAGTTTGCCATCCAAATCGCAATCGGAGTGGCGCTTGGCCTTGCGTGCCTTATCTTGCTCTCAGCTGTGCAGTCGGCTGGCGCAGTCATCGACGTCATTGGTGGGTTTGCCCTAGCGCAGGCTTATGACCCGCTAATGCAGCAGCAGGCCTCGGTGATCTCGCGCGTGTACCGACTGTTGGCTGGCGTCTTGATTCTGGTGTCCGGTGCGTACTTGATCATTCTGGCGGGATTCTCAACTACTTTCGAAGTGCTGCCAATCGGGGCCGGCCTGAGCACCGAATTGACGGCTATGACTTTGACGGAAGCCTTGAGTACTGCTTTCCTAGCTGTACTGCAAATCGCAGGACCCATCATCGCGATTTTGCTGTTGGCAGATATTGGATTAGGTCTCTTGACGCGGGTGGCTCCCACAATCAACCTCTTTGTTCTCAGCTTCCCCGTCAAAATCGGTTTGACGCTCTTGCTAGTCGGCATTGCGATTCCGCAAATCAGCCCGATGCTGGCGGGCCTCACAGACGCCTCTGTGGATGCCATGCGTGGAATAGCGGGAGGGTGATGTGGCTGACTCTTCAGTGAAGACCGAGCAACCAACCCCGAAGAAACTTAAAGAGGGGGCGAAGCAAGGCCAAGTTCCCCGTTCAGCAGATATCGCTGCCTGGACTGGACTACTCGCCTTAAGTTTTTTGCTGCCATTCTTCATCGGATATGTCTCAGACGACCTGCAGGGACTGCTGAAGATGATTCCTGAAATTGCTCGCGAACCGAGCCCTACTCGGCTCGCAAGCATCGTCATGCCTGCATTGCTGTCCATCTCCATAATCATGATTCCCTTACTGCTTGCCATTTTGCTCGTTACGCAAGTTTCTGGTTGGGTTCAAGGGGGAGCGAGGCCGCATCTCGCGCGCGTGCAGCCGAAGACCAGCAAAATTAGTCCCCAGCAAAATGGGAAGCGAATATTTGGAACACGAGGGCTGTGGGAGTTGGCCAAACAGATACTGAAGGTGTCTGTCATTGGCCTGGTGCTATGGGTTGTCATCACACGAACGGTCGAGATCATCTTTGAATCTGGCCTGCTCTCGCTCAGCACCTTGACGGAGATCGCTGCATCCGAAGGCACCCGACTAGTACAGGTCGTGATCGCGGCGGGCCTTGCCATTGCCGTCGCCGACTACTTCGTGTCGCAGCGTCGAGTGCGGCGAGAATTGATGATGTCAAAACGAGAGGTAAAGGAGGAGCTGAAGCAGTCTGAGGGTGACCCTCTCTTGCGTGCAGCCCTTCGTCAACGTGCTCTCGACGCGTCGCGCAACCGCATGATGGTGGACGTCGCCATGGCTGATGTGGTGCTTGTTAACCCAACCCACGTATCTGTTGCGCTGAAGTACAACCAGGCCATGGGAGCGCCCCGGGTTGTCGCCAAGGGAGCGGGCGTCGTGGCGGCGAGGATCCGGGAGATAGCCACGGAGAATCGGGTGCCTCTCGTTGAAGATGTGCCCTTGGCGCGGGCGCTTTACCGCAATTGTGAAGTGGGAACCGAGATCCCAGCAGATCTGTATACCGCGGTGGCCCGCGTCCTGGCGTTCATAATGACTTTGAAGAAGCGAGGGGTCCATGCGGGGCTGCACACCGCCCGAGATGTAGATCGAACAATATTTATCTGATTTCCCCTAAAGTCCTTGCTGCCTCCGCCGATACGGCTTTTGCCAGGAAGGCATGTAATTCCCATGGATGGAACTCCTTACTCAAGGGGCTTCTGTGCGGAACCTTCGCTTGACCCAGTTCGCGGTGCCGTTTGCCGTCGTCATGGTCATCGTCATGCTCATCATTCCCCTGCCCCCATTTGTCCTTGACATTCTGATCGCCTTCAATATCGCAGCGGCCCTGACGATGCTGCTGGCCGCGATGTACGTGAAGAAGCCCCTCGACTTCGCTACGTTTCCAGCCCTCCTGCTTGTCGCAACCCTGTTCCGACTTGGGTTGAACGTCAGCGTCACCCGTCAAGTGCTCCTCAACGGATACGCGGGTCAAATCGTCGACGCCTTCGGCAGCTTCGTTATTGGTGGATCAATCATCGTTGGCCTTGTCATCTTCTTGATCCTCGTCGTCATTCAATTCATTGTGGTCACGAAGGGAGCAGAGCGCGTGGCTGAAGTCGGGGCGCGATTCACCCTCGACGCGATGCCGGGCAAGCAGATGGCCATTGACGCTGATCTCAATGCGGGACTCATCAATGACGCTGAAGCCCGACGACGACGCGAAGAAATTGGAGCTGAAGCTGACTTCTACGGTGCGATGGACGGCGGATCCAAGTTTGTCAAAGGAGACGCTATTGCTGCAATCTTCATCACCATCATTAACTTGGTCGGTGGCATGGCGATTGGAATTGCGCAACGCGGCTTGAGTTTCAACGAAGCCATCGAGACCTACAGCCTTCTGACTATCGGTGATGGACTGACCGCCCAAATTCCGGCTCTTATGCTGTCGGTTGCTACCGGTTTGATGGTGACCCGTGCAACGACCGAGGGCGACATGTCCTCCGATGTCGTAAAGCAATTCTCAGGACAACGCCGCACCTTGATCCTGGCGGGTAGCGGCATGGCCGCACTTGCGCTGATACCAGGAATTCCCCTCCTTCCGTTCCTACTGATCGGCGGGGGATTGATCTTCCTCGGTCAACGACTCCCACGTGCGAAGACGGACGCCGCCGCGATCGAGGCAGGTGATACCCCCGCCGCCTTGCCAGCGGGCAAGGCTGCTCCCGACACGCCGGAAGGCATCGTTCAAGATCTTCAGGTAGACGCGCTGGAACTTGGCTTGAGCTACGACATTGTCGATCTGGTCGATGCTAACTCCGGGGGCGATCTTCTCGTGCGGGTCAAGGCGCTCCGCCGCAAGCTCGCCATGGAACTAGGGCTCGTCCTTCCCACAGTGCGAACTCGCGACGACACGGAACTCCCGTTGTCCACCTATCGAATCCGGCTCCACGGAGTAGAAGTTGCCCGCGGACAGGCCCCGCCGGGACACGTTTTGGTTATTGGTGATGATTTGACGTCTCTTCCAGGAGACCAAACCAAAGAACCGGTATTCGGTCTTGATGCACGTTGGGTACCCGTGGCCTTTCAGCATCAAGCCGAATTGATGGGAGCCACGGTTGTGGATCGCGCTTCCATCTTGACGACTCATCTGGCAGAGACGGTGCGGAAGCACGCGGCCGAACTGTTGTCTCGTGAAGACGTCAAGATGCTCGTCGATTCGTTGAAGGAAACTCAACCAACGGTGGTCGAAGAACTCACACCCGCGCAGGCGACCTTCGGTGAAATTCAGCGAGTGCTTCAAGGTCTACTCAGAGAGCGTGTGGCCATCCGAGATCTGGCAAGAATCTTCGAAGCCATGTCCGCCTCTATTCGAGCTGGGAATCAAACCACCGAAGGAATGGTCGAGGCAGCGCGCGAGGTCCTTGGTTCGGCCATAACGACCAACGTCGCCATGGACGGGGTCCTGCATGTCATTACCCTGGAACCGACCTTCGAACAAAACTTGCTCGCTGCCGCACGTTCAGGGCAGGACGGCCAGACGCTCGCCATTGATGCCGCCGTGCTCATTCGGATGAGCGCTGACATCGGTGCTCTGTTCACGCAGGCGGAGGAGTCAGGGATATCTCCGGTGCTTGTGTGTGCCGGCCAGTTGCGAGCGCCCCTTTACCGACAGTTGCGACACGAATTTCCACGGCTACCGGTCGTCGCATACTCCGAACTTGGTGGATCAGTCGACATTCAAACAGTAGGGACGGTGGGCAATGAGCCTGCAAATGTTGCTTGAAGGACCTGACCTAGACGGGATTCTTCGCGAAGTAGAGGCCAACTACGGACGCGAATTTAAAGTTATTCAAGCTGAACAGGTCCGTTCTGGCGGCATGGGCGGATTCTTTGCCAAGCAGCACTACGAAGTGACCATTGAAATCAGCGATCCCGACATCATCGCTGGGATTAATGCCCAGGAGAAGAAAAGCGATATCCCTCTGACAGAACTAGCAACTCGCAGTCAAAACGATCAGGCCGCAGCATCAACCCAAGAATGGGCTCGTGATCTTCTTCAGCAGGCCAGCGAGCTGAACAATAACCAACCGGTGGATGTAAGCGCCGAAGAACCAGCCCGAAAGTCTTCACTCCCTCCATTGCTGGATGAAGATGACATTCCTGCTCACGAAACAAGCCGATGGACACGCACCCTTGGACGGCTATCCGGCAAAAAGAATGACTCGCGCCCGCCGTCTGATCGGATGCTCACCGCCACAAGTGACCAGCAGTCACGACTCCGCGATCTCCTGTCTAGCGATAGTGGTGTCGATGATGAAGAAGTACAGACCACCCCTGCACAGTCCACAGCCACCGTCAAGACTCCCCCCGTTTCTCCACCTGACCGTGATGACGTTGAGGATGAAGTGCCGCCTGCCGCTCGAGTAGTGGCGGACATGGACCCGCACTTTATTCCCGGAGTTGGTAAGAACACTAAGGCTCATGCGGAGATGGCTTCTAGCACGCTACGAAACCAGACGGAGAAAACAAGCGACTCTCAGGCACAGCCAAACCACGGTTCCATACCCCACCCGGGTTCGATCGCAGCAAGACCTGAAGCACCTGAGCGATCTAGTGAAACGCGCACAGGACTCGACATTGAGCGGGCGAATCTTCAAGATGAGCGTGATGAACTTCTGGCCTACCGGGGAGAGCTCGAGGCGCTTCGCGAGCAGTTGGAAGCAGCACGAATCGAGATACAAGCTAGAGCAACCGAGTTACACCAAGAGGAAGAGGAAGCCCGGGCTCACCGTCTGGCACTTGGTCAAGAATCGATGGCCACCAATGCTGAAAGGCAGCGCGTCGAGGAGTTAATGACCGCTCTTGCGCAACAACAACGACAGTTGTCTGATCGCCAAGAGGAGATGCAGATCCAAGCGTCAGAGACGGATACGAGAGAAGCAGCGATCGTGGCGCGGGAAGAAGTGCTCGCTGGCTTATCTGACGATCGTGCTCATAGAGAGAGCGAATTACAAGGCAAGCTATCTGACGTTGTTGCGGCGTCTGCCAAGCTGGAGCGTGAATGGGAAGAGCTCAAGGAAGCTCAGAGTGCCTTGTCCGAACAAAGATGTGCACTCCTGGACTTGGAAAGGTCTCTGGAAGAACGAGAGACGTCTCTTGACCTAGTCGAAAGTTCAAGTGCCAAGAGAGACGATGACCTACGTAGGCGTGAAAATAAGATCAACGATGACTCTTCAGCGCTGACTGCTGCTCGTGATCAACTAGCAGATTCTGAGAGAGAGTTTCAAACTCGGCAGGAGGCTTGGGCTTCGCATCAAGAGCAAATTGATGCGGAAATGAAAGATGCCAAGGAGCACGTGGATCGTCTACTGATCAATCTGTCCGCACAGCAGGACCAGTTGAATGTGCGCGAGAACGATCTCCAAGATCGATGGTCAATTCTAGAAGCCAAGGAAACAGAGTTAGCGGCCCGTGACGAAGCTCTGAAGTCTCGTGCGTCACAAGCCGATGATCGAGACAGTGAGTTGGACGCGCGAGCAAGCGAAATTTCCTCATTCATTGATGAAGTGCAGCGTGATCGCAACGATCTTTCTCAGCGGCGGGCTGCGGTGGAGGCTTTTGAGGTTGAGCTTGATGGTC
>ERZ802830.754-NODE-754-length-31907-cov-7.9304_pt1 | contig 31907 bp, 18 predicted proteins | sample MGYA00345654_ERZ802830 | MGnify/ENA primary metagenome ERZ802830 (study PRJEB30503, sample SAMEA104212375) | marine metagenome | biome: Westerlies Biome; feature: [SRF] surface water layer (ENVO:00010504) within the epipelagic zone...; material: water... | reverse complement strand
AACCCTTTCACTTAATGCTAAAGCTCCTAGTCCTATACAAATTGAAAAAACATAAAATGAACCCACCAAAGCATAGTCTCTTTCTCTTGGTTCAAATGGCCTCTCGTTTAAATATACTTTCAATGCAAGGCCAGTAAAGAGAAAGAATAAAAGAATTACCCAGAATTTTTTTTGGTCTCTTTTATACAAGAAATAAGCACCAAAAATTCCTAATAAAAATGGCAAGAAAAAATAGGTATTTCTGGCTTTATTGGTTTTTGCATCTTCACTTATCTCATTTTGATTTCCCAGTCTAAATGAGTCAATAAAAGGTATTCCACTTATCCAATTTCCATCTAAAATATTGTAGGTTCCAGCATTATCATTTTGTCTTCCTACAAAATTCCACATAAAGTATCTCAGATACATATAACCAAATTGATATTCAAAAAGAAATTGAAGATTACTAAGAAAGGATGGTTTTTCGATATCTAAATACCTACCATATTTTTTAAAAAAATTATTATAATCCTGACCTGTTTTTCCACCCTCAATAGCATCGTATCTAAATTGATTTACTTGATTAACTAAATCTTTATTTGAAGAGTATTCTCTTGAGACCTTAAATTCTAATGGCTTAGTAAAATCCATGTAGTTGGCAGCATGTTCGGTGCTCCAGAGTCTTGGAAGAAAACCACTTTGATCTGCATTGGAGTTAATCCTAGCATTTTGCCAATAATTAACAATTACATACTTACCAGTTTTTTCATCTCTTTCGTATTTAGGTTTGTCATCCTTGTAGGGGTTATTTTCATCTTGTCCGACGTACATATCAGAAAAATAAGGGCCATAAAAAAGTTTTGTTTCTGGATATTGCTCTAAGTTGTAATAAGCTAAAAGCAACCTAGCATCTGAAGGGGAGTTTTCATTTATGACAGTATTTGCATTGGCTCTAATCGGGATCATTATCCAGGAAGAAAATCCAAGTAAAACAAATAAAATAGACAATAATCCAGTATTAAGATTTACCATTTTTTTTCTGTAGGATATCCTCAGGCTAATCACGAAAAAACTTGTTATTATTATACCAGCTAAAATAGTTCCACTATTAAATGGTAGACCAAAAGTATTGACTACGTAAACTTCTGTATTTCCAAAAAATGCTAGTGTTAGTGGTAAGAGTAACTTAAATATAAATAGAAGAATGGCAACTGATACTAGATTTGCTAAAATGAATCCTTTAAAAGTTACTTTTTTATAATTTTTAAAATAGTATAACATTCCAATGGCTGGAATTGTAAGTAGCCCCATAAAGTGAACACCAAAAGAGAGACCAATAACAAATGAGATTAATAATAACCATTTATCTCCTCTTGGAGTATTCATATCCTTTTCCCATTTCAAAGCCAAATAAAATAAAATGGACAGAATTAGCATAGCCATTGCATATACCTCTGCTTCAACCGCATTAAACCAAAAACTATCTGAGAAGCATAGAGAGAGGGCGCCTACTGAGGCACTGCTAAAAAAAACAAACTTATCAGCTGAGCTTTTATGATTTTCAAATGGATGAATTTTAATTACTAATAAAGTTATGGTCCAGAACAGAAATAAAATGGTAAAAGCACTTGAAAAAACAGACATCATATTAACCATTAATGCGATTTTCTCAGGGTTTTGAGCAAATGATGCAAAGACTGCTCCAAGCATTTGAAATAGTGGAGCTCCAGGAGGGTGACCCACTTGTAATTTAGCGGAGGTTGATATATACTCACCTGCATCCCAAAAACTCGCAGTGGGTTCAACTGTCATTACATAAGTTGAAAGGGCTATTGAGAAAACTAATAAGCCAAATAATCTATTCCAGAAAGTGAAAGATTTATTATCCATTTAACCTGTTATTTGGAACACGAAAATACATATTAATAAGGTATACTTTAATTTTTTTTTAAATCAAATTGAATCCAATATCTATTGTAAAGAGAATAAAAAATAAAATTACTTTTTTTTAAGATAAAAAGAATTTTAAATTAAATTTGCAAACCAATTGGCCTATGGTGTAACTGGTAACACGTCTGGTTTTGGTCCAGAAGAGTCTAGGTTCGAGCCCTAGTAGGCCAACTATAATTTAAAAACACATTTCATGGGTGTAGGAGGAATCGTAATAGCAACAGTTGTTTTATGTCTACTAATTGGTCTTTTTATCGAAATTAAGGAAAGAATGTAGTAGCTCTTAAAGCTTACTTATATAGCTACCCAAGCTATCCTTAAATTCAAATCCATCCAGACTTCTGTATTTATTTAATTTTTTATTTGCTTCAAGACCCCAAAGCAAGAACTCCATCATAAAATATTTCTCATCATCAATCAAATTTGGCTTATGATTTTTAATAAATTTTTCAAGTGGCTTTATACTTTTTAGCGTATTTCTATATTCATCATCACTAAAATTATCATCAATGTATAGTTGATTATCCTTAAAAAACCATGCTAATAATTCTTCATATGGACCCTTTGCGTCAGGTTTTTCTAATTTTTCAATTTTTGGAAAAAATTCTGGGAATATTGTTTTTATTGATTGTGAAATCAGGTAGTATGAGATTTGTTCAGCCCCCTCTTGTTCACCTTCATAAACAAGTTCAACTTTTCCATTTATAGCAGAAATAACAGCAGAAAAATCTGATAATCTAATGGTTGTTTTAGATTCATTATTAATTAATATTCTCCTCTCAGCTGAACTTATCAAATTTTCTAATGAGGTTATGCTCATTCTGGCACTCACACCGCTTTTATGATCTATATAATCACTTTTTCTTGCTTCAAAACCAATTTGTTCAATAATATCATACGCTAATTCAGGAATATAAATTTTATCTGTTTTTGAAATTGCTTTTTTAGCTTCTTGTATGGTGATTTTCTTTGCAAATGATCTGTTGCGGGGGTAATGTGTTAAAATTTGTGAGCCAATCCTGTCTTTCAGAGGAGTAACTATACTACCCCTATTAGTGTAATCCTCTGGATTTGCTGTAAAAATTAATTGACACTCTATGGGTAATCTTAATTTAAAACCTCTTATTTGTATTTCTTTTTCTTGAAGTATTGAAAAAAGAGCAACTTGGATTCTAGCTTGTAAGTCTGGTAATTCGTTTAAGACAAAAATACAACGATGGGCTCTTGGGATCATTCCAAAATGAATAACTTTTTCATCTGCATAAGATAATTTTAAAGTTGCTGCTTTTATGGGATCAATATCACCTATAAGATCTGCAACAGTTACATCTGGAGTAGCTAACTTTTCATAAAATCTCTCACTTTTGTGCATCCAGTAGATAGGAGTTTTATCCCCCAGTTTTTTTATCTTTTCTTTAGCGAAGTTAGATATTGGCTCAATTGGATCGTCATTAATTTCGGATCCTTCCACCACGGGGATCCATTCGTCTAAAAGATTGGTCATTTGTCTTGCTATTCTAGTTTTTGCCTGACCTCTAAGACCTAAAAGGTTTATATTATGATTTGAAAGTATTGCTCTTTCTAAATCAGGAATAACTGTATTGTCGTAACCAATTAATCCCTCAAAACTATTTTTATTTGAACGCAAATTGTTTTTCAAATTATCAGATAATTCGTCTCTAATAGTTTTCGGTTTATACCCTATTTTTTTTAATTCGCCTATATTTTTGATGTTTCTCATTGTTATTTATCCTAGCTTCTTTTTTCTATTCTTTTCATAATCTTCAAAAATCATTTCCCCTAAATTATTTAACCCTGTATAAAATGCTTTACCTAAATTAATTTCAGTAAAAACCTTTATAAATCTTTGTAAGTAACTATCAGAGGCAATCATAAATGTTGTAATTGGTATGTGAAGTCTTCTTGCAGTTCTGGCCATATTATAGCAGAGTTCTAAAATTTTATCATCCAATCCTACACTATTTTTGTAATAATCCCCATCGGGTAATTTTATGCAGCTTGGTTTCCCATCTGTAATCATAAATATTTGCTTATTCGTATTTTTTTTCCTTCGAAGAATATCCATTGCTAATTCTAAACCTGCAACAGTATTTGTATGGTAAGGTCCAACTTTTAAGTATGGTAAATCCTTTAGAGGTATGGTCCAAGCATCATTGCCAAATACTACTATATCCAGTGTGTCCTTGGGATATCTTGTGATTATAAGTTCCGATAGTGCCATGGCAACTTTTTTGGCCGGTGTAATTCTGTCTTCTCCATATAAAATCATACTGTGACTTATGTCTATCATAAGAACAGTACTCATTTGTGTATTATGTTGGGAATCTTCAACTACTAAATCTTCTCTATGTAATTTGAATTCATCAATTCCAGATCGTAAATGTGCATTTTTCATACTTTCAGTTACAGAAATTTTCTCAATTGAATCACCAAATTGATACGATTTTAGCTCACCATTCGATTCATCTCCTGAACCCATTTGTTTTGTTCTGTGGTTTCCAGATCCAGACTTTTTTAATTTCCCAAAAATTTGTTTTAAAGCATGTTCTCTGAGCAACTTTTCAGTTTTAGCCGTTAATCCAATTCCTTTTCCACCTTTACCACCGGTATCAATTTCTTCTTTTACAAAACCTTTTTTTAATAGGTCCTCAATAAAATCATCAATTGTATAGTTTTCATCTGTTAGTTTATACTCTTTATCTAATTCTCTGAGCCAATCTATTGCCTCATCGAAGTCTCCTGAGGTATGTGTAATTAGTTCTTTAAAAACATCAAAAAGTTTTTCAAACGGAGACTTATTTTTTTGTTTCAATTTAGAAAAAACGAGTCCAGATTTGAGAAGATTCGAGATCATTACGCTTCTATTTTTTTTAAGAAAAAACAAATGTAGGAAAACAATACCATTTTATTAGATTGTAATTTTGTTAAAAAAGTATATATTTGCATTGCAAAACGGAAATTCTGAAAGGCGACCCTAGGGTCACCTTTTTTTTTAAATGAATTTTAAAAAAAAAGTAGATCAATTATTAGGAAATTCTTTAAAGAAATATCCGAAGTTATTTTTAATAAGTTTTACCATCACTATTGATAATAAAATAAAAATAATTTTAGATGGAGATAATGGCGTTTCGATAAATGATTGCATGATTATAAGTAGAGAAATTGAAAATAATTTAGACAGAGATGATCATGATTTTGCTATTGAAGTTTCATCAGTTGGAGCTGAAGATCCATTTGTTGATAGACGACAATACAAAAAAAATATAAACAGAATTTTATCTGTAACTGATGTAGATAAAAATAAGTTTAAAGGAAAATTAGTTTCAGCTAACGAAGTTGAAATTTTAATTCAGTGGAAACAAAGAGAACCAAAACTAATTGGTAACGGAAAAATAACTAAAATAAAAAGTAAGCTTTTAGAATATTCAGAAATATTGGAAGCAAAAGTGATTATAAATTTTTAAAAACATGGAAAATTTAAATTTAATTGATTCATTTTCAGATTTTAAGGATGAAAAAATGATAGACAGGGTAACCTTAATGGTTATTTTGGAAGAAGTATTTAGAAATACATTAAAGAGAAAATATGGGTCTGATGAAAACTTTGATATAATAATTAACCCAGACAAAGGTGATTTAGAAATTTTTAGAAATCGTATAGTTGTAAAAGACGGAGAAGTAGAAGATCCAAATCAAGAAATTGAACTTTCTGAAGCTCAAAAAATTGAATCTGATTTTGAAGTCGGAGAGGATGTGTCTCAAGAAGTAAAGCTTATAGATCTTGGAAGAAGAACAATCCAGACTTTACGTCAAAATTTAATTTCTAAAATTTTTGAACATGACAGTACAAATATTTTTAATCAATTTAAAGATAGAGTTGGGGAATTATATACTGCTGAGGTTCATCACATAAGAAGCAGAGAGGTGATATTATTAGATGATGATGGAAATGAAATAATTTTACCTAAGGATCGTCAAATTCCAAATGATTTTTTTAGAAAAGGAGATAATCTTCGAGGGGTTATTGATGTTGTGGAGTTAAGGGGAAACAAACCCAGAATTATTTTATCTAGGACTTCTCCAAAGTTTTTAGAAAAGCTTTTTGAACAAGAAATACCAGAAGTTTTTGATGGTCTAATTACAATAAAAAAAGCGGTCAGAATTCCTGGAGAAAAAGCAAAGGTTGCAGTAGATTCATACGATGATCGGATTGATCCTGTTGGAGCTTGTGTAGGAATGAAAGGTTCAAGGATCCATGGAATTGTAAGAGAATTAGGAAATGAAAATATTGATGTAATTAATTATACTAACAATCTTCAATTATTTATAACTAGATCATTAAGTCCTGCAAAAATAAACTCTTTAAAGATCGATGAAGAAAATAAACGAGTACAAGTTTTTTTAAATCCTGATGAGGTTTCTAAAGCAATAGGAAAAGGTGGCTATAATATTAGGTTGGCTGGTAAGCTCACTGGTTACGAAATTGATGTATATAGAGAAGGAATGGAGGAAGATGTTGAGCTTAAAGAATTCAGTGATGAAATTGAAGGGTGGGTTATAGATGAGTTTAATAAGGTAGGTCTTGATACAGCAAAAAGTATCCTCGAGCTATCTCAAGAAGATCTAATAAAGAGAACTGATTTAGAGGAGGAAACAATTAAGGAAGTAATTAAAATTTTAAATGAGGAATTTGATGAATAATAGATGCGCTTAAGCTCTATTTTTAATTAAATTTGAGAATTATTCAAAAAATGGCTGAAAAATCAAGTATTAGATTAAACAAGGTTTTAAGAGAATTAAATATTTCTTTAGACAGGGTTGTCGATCATTTATCAAAAAAAGATATTCAAATTGAAGCTAGACCAACTACAAAAATTTCTAATGAAGTATATCAGTTACTTTTAGACGAGTTTGAAACAGATAAATCTAAAAAAGACGAGTCAGCTGAAATCACTGAAGAAAAGAGAAAAGAAAAAGAAAAGCTTAGATTAATTCAAGATAAGTTAGAGAAAGAAAGAGTTGAACTCCAATTAAAAAAAGAAACTTTAAAATCTTCAAAAGTAGAGATTGAAAAGCCAAAATCTATTGGAAAAATTGATCTTCAGAGCTTGAAAAGAGGATCAAATATAAAGCCCAAAACAAACGAAAAAGACGAGTCTAAAATTTCACTAAAACAAGAAAAGAGTGATCTTATTTCAAAGAATATTCCTGAAGTAAAAAATGAACAAGGCGAAATATCAAATACAGAAAAAAAATCTAAATCAGATGAATCCTCAACTGATAAATCTACCGATAATGGAATAGATTCAAACATCAAAACTAAATATCAGAAATTATCAGGCCCAAAGAGAACAGGTGAAACAATTAATCTAGAGGATGTAAATAAAAAAGAAAAAAATGTTCAGGATGCCAGAAAGAAAAAAAGAAAAAGAATAACTCAAAGTCAAGCTAAAACAAAACCAACATCTTTTAATACTAATAAAAAAGGTCCAAAAAGCCCTCGTCAACCCCAGGTAAATAAAATTGAACCCAGCGAGGAAGAAGTTCAAAAACAAATAAGGGAAACTTTAGAAAAATTACAAGGTAAATCCACTAAGTCAAAGGGAGCAAAATATAGAAGAGATAAGCGATCGCAACATCGTAAAAAGTCAGAAGAAGAACTAGCCATTCAAGAAGCAGAAAGTAAGACTATTAAGGTTACTGAGTTTATTACGGTTGGTGAGGTTGCTACTTTGATGAACATAGGGTCAACTGAAATTATATCAGCATGCATTTCATTAGGTATAATGGTAACAATGAACCAAAGATTAGATGCAGAGACCCTTACTATTGTAGCTGATGAGTTTGGTTATCAAGTGGATTTCGTTAAAACTGATTTAGAGGATAATATTGAAGACATTGAGGAGGAGGATGCTCCAGAGGATTTGTTGCAAAGAGCACCTATTGTTACTGTTATGGGTCATGTTGATCACGGCAAAACCTCACTTTTAGATCACATTCGTGAAGAAAATGTAATAGCTGGGGAATCTGGGGGTATAACACAACATATTGGTGCTTACTTAGTGGAGTTGAAGGAAGGTCAAAGAATAACTTTTCTTGATACTCCTGGTCATGAAGCTTTTACAGCTATGAGAGCCAGAGGGGCACAAGTGACTGATATTGCTGTTATTGTAATAGCTGCTGATGATGATATTATGCCTCAAACAAAAGAAGCTATAAGTCACGCTCAAGCTGCTTCGGTTCCAATTGTCTTCGCTATAAATAAAGTTGATAAAGAAAATGCAAATCCAGATAAAATTAAAGAGGCATTAGCTGGCATGAATCTCATGGTTGAAGAGTGGGGAGGTAAAGTTCAGTCTCAAGATGTTTCTGCTCTCAAAGGGACCGGAGTTAAAGATCTTTTAGAAAAAGTTTTATTAGAAGCAGAATTACTTGAATTAAAAGCTAATGAAAATCGAAAAGCTAAAGGAACTGTTGTTGAGGCATTTCTTGATAAAGGACGTGGATATGTTTCAACTATTTTAGTTCAAAATGGAACATTGAAAATTGGAGACTACATACTTGCTGGTAAACAAAGTGGGAAAGTCAAGGCCATGTTTAATGAAAGAGGAAATAATATGAATGAAGCATTCCCATCGACTCCAGTTTCTATTTTGGGATTAGACGGAGCTCCTCAAGCAGGTGATAGTTTTAATGTTATTGAAGACGAAAGAGAAGCAAAGCAAATTGCAGCTAAGAGAACCCAGTTATTACGAGAACAAAATGTTCGTACACAAAGACATATTACATTAGATGAAATTGGTAGGAGAATTGCATTAGGAGATTTTAAGGAGTTAAATATAATACTCAAGGGGGATGTAGATGGTTCTGTTGAGGCATTAACTGATTCCCTTCAAAAGCTATCTACAGAAGAGATTCAAATAAATATTGTACACAAAGGTGTTGGAGCTATCACTGAATCTGATGTCTTACTTGCTTCTGCATCGGATGCTATAATAATTGGATTTAATGTAAGACCAATGGGTAATGCAAGATTGATTGCTGACAAGGAAGAAATTGATATAAGATCCTACTCAATAATTTATGATGCAATAAATGATGTTAAAGATGCTATGGAAGGAATGCTTTCTCCTGAAATGAGAGAGGAAATAACAGGTAATGCTGAAATAAGAGAAACCTTCAAAATTTCAAAGGTTGGTACAATTGCAGGTTGTATGGTTACTTCAGGTAAAATATTTAAAAACTCTGGTATAAGAGTTATTAGAGATGGAGTAGTTAAATACGTTGGAGAACTAGTTTCTCTCAAAAGATTTAAGGATGATGTTAAAGAAGTTGCAAAAGGATACGACTGTGGTTTACAAATAAAAAACTATAATGATATCAAGGTTGAAGATACTATAGAGTTTTACAATGAAATCGCTGTAAAGAAGAAATTATAAATTATTTTTTGGCTCAATTAAAAATGCTGCCGGATAGATTTTTTTTACACTTTTAAGTAAATCGTTTGATTTTTTGAAACCCCTGTAAGGCCCCATTTGAACTTTATAATTTGGAGTTTCAAAGGTTAGTCTCACTGTTTCTTCCGGAAATCTTTTCTTGGTATTACTTTCTATTATTTTTGCGTTCTCATAGCTCCCATAGTAAAGCTGAATGCTATAAAACTGAGAAGCGTAAACTTCTTCATTAATTTTTATTTTTAATTCTATTATTTTGGACACAAGACTGTCTTGATCAATTTTTAATACTCCTTCAGTTTTCTGAGAAAAAGAGTAACTGATTGAAAATAAAAATGTTATTATAAAAAATCTCATAATTTTTTATCTAAAAACAAATGAACAAAAATTTTAATTTGGGTACAAGAAAATTAATGAAAACAATTACGTAATTTAGAATCAATATAAATTGTAAACTTCTACTTATAAACCTCAAAAAACCCTTTAGGATGAGGTTTATCTGCATTACTTTTGCACAAGATTTATGACCAATATTTTGCAGGTAGTATTTCAAGTTTCCATAGCCATAAAGTCCAGATTATTGGACATACATCCGTTTACCAAAATCTTAGTGATATGCCTTGCTTTTATTTCCTCAAATATAGTTGCACAAGAACCCGATCCCATTGCCGGAAAAAAACTTTTTAATGCAAATTGTGCTGCCTGTCACACGTTAAATAAAAAAGCTGTGGGCCCTGCTTTAAGAGGTGTGTCATCAAAATACGAAAAAGAATGGTTGTATAAATGGATCAAGAACAGCTCGGCTATGATCAAGTCAGGGGACGAAAGAGCTGTTGCGATATGGGAGGAATACAACAAAAGTGCTATGAATGCCTTTCCTCAATTAAGTAATTCTGATATTGATAACATTATCGCTTACACCGATTACGTTCCACCTGCTCCAAAAGTTGATCCCTCAGCCGTTCCTGTCAGATCTTTAGACAGCAATTCAATAATAACAAATGAAATTATTTTAGGAGCACTGCTAGTTATTTTCTTGCTATTGGTTATAATGCTTATTTTAGTTAGAAGAACTTTGATTAGAATCGCAAAAGCCAGTGGTATAGAAATTGTTCCTAAATCAAAACCAAATAGAACACCATTATGGAGGGCATTTGTTCAAAATCAATTTTTAGTTTTTACAAGTGTTATACTTCTTTTATTATCGAGTGCATATTTTGTTTACGGTTATTTAATGCAAATTGGAATAGACCAAGGATATATGCCCCTTCAGCCAATACATTACTCACACAAAATACACGCTGGGGCTAATCAAATTGAATGTAAATACTGTCATTCATCAGCTAGAGTCTCCAAACACTCAGGAATACCCTCACTCAATGTATGTATGAATTGTCATGAAAATATTGCTGAATATAATGGTGAAGAGGACCTTGAAAACGGATACACTAAGGATTTTTATACGAATGAAATAAAAAAGTTATACAAAGCAGTCGGATGGGATGAAGAAAATCAAGAATATACCGGAAATACAGAGCCAGTTAAATGGGTGAGAATTCATAACCTTCCAGATTTTGTTTATTTTAACCACGCTCAACATGTAATGGTTGGAGAAATAGAATGTCAGAAATGTCACGGTCCTGTTGAAGAAATGGAGATTATGTATCAATACTCCCCATTAACAATGGGTTGGTGTATAAATTGTCACAGAGAAACAAATGTAAAAGTTGAAAATAATGAGTATTATGCTAAAATTCATGAGGAACTCTCAAAAAAGTATGGTGTTGAAAAACTAACCGTAGCTCAAATGGGAGGCCTTGAATGTGGTAAATGTCATTATTAAAAATAGAAATTTAGTTTATGTCTACAGTAAAAAAATATTGGAAAAGTGTTGATCAGTTAGATCAAAAAAATCCTATTGTAGAAAATCTTGAGCAAAATGAGTTTCCTAATAAACTACCTCAAGATTTTAATAAAGACGATTCTAAAATCGAAGACGCTTCAACATCAAGAAGAGATTTTTTGAAGTATGCAGGATTCACTACTGCTGCTGCAACAGTTGCTGCTTGTGAGGGCCCAGTTATAAAATCTGTACCCTATGTTGTCCAGCCTGAACGAATAAGACCAGGAGTTGCTAACTATTATGCTTCAACTATTGCCGACGGATATGATTTTGCCTCAATTCTTGTAAAGACAAGGGAAGGAAGACCTATAAAGATCAAAAGAAATTCTGATTCGCCTTTATTTGGATCTGCGAATGCAAGAGTCCATGCATCTATTCTTTCGATGTATGATTCACTTAGATTAAGAGGGCCAAAAATTAATAATAACGATTCCAATTGGAATGATTTTAGATCAGAGATAATTAAGAAATTAGATTTATTGAGTAAATCGAACAAACCAATAGTTCTTTTGACTCAAACTTTTGCTAGCCCAACAGCTAATAGTATTATAAAAAAATTAATCTCTAAGTACCCAAATATTAGACAAGTTATTTATGATACAGTCTCTGAATCAGAAGCACTTGATGCTTTTGAAAATATCCATGGGTTAAGAGCTTTTGCTGATTATGATTTTTCCAAGTCAGAAACAATTATTTCCATTGATGCCGATTTCTTAGGAGATTGGCAAGGGGGAGGTTATGATAAAAACTATGCTAAAGGGAGAGTACCAGAAAATAAAATTCTTGGAAATTCTAAAATGTCATACCACATGCAATTTGAATCTAATATGACTTTATCTGGAGCAAATGCGGATAAAAGGGTTCCATGTACACCTAGTGAATTAAAAACTGTTTTAGCATTCATGTATGGAGAATTGATCAATAAATCAATTGACACAAAACTTGATTCAAAACTAGAGAAATCTGCTTTTTTAGCTTTAGAAAGAATCAAGTCTTCTGGGACTAAAGCAGTTGTTGTATCTGGTATTCAAGACGTAAATGCCCAAGAACTTATTTTAGCAATAAATACAATTATAAAAAGTGATGCTTTTGATCCAAAAAATCCTAGACTTGTCCGTAAAGGGAATAGTAAGGAAGTAAATAAATTTGTAAAAGATCTTACAGGTGAAAAAATTTCGGGTTTGATTACAATTGGAGTCAATCCAGTTCTTAATCTCTCAAATGGATCTGTAATATCAGATGCCATCAAAAAGCTTGATTTCTCATTGAGTTTTTCTTTAAAAATGGATGAAACTGCTTCAGCTTGTAATTATGTTGCTGCAACTAATCACTATCTTGAATCCTGGGGAGATTATGAGTTTAAGACTGGATATTATTTTTTAGCTCAACCAACAATTAGGCCTTTATTTGATACTTATCAATTTCAAGATTTTATTCTAGAAATATTAGGTGAGAACGAAAATTATTATTCTTTTATTAAAAAATACTGGACCGATAATCTACTGGGAGGATACTCATTCAGTAAAGCATTGCATGATGGATACTACAAAAAAGCATATTCAATAAAAAATAATCTATCTTTTAGTCCTAAAGATATGTTGGCCAAAGCTAGCATTTTGGTCGAAAAAAATAAAAAAGGAATGTCGTTAATTCTTTATCCTAAAACGGGAATGGGTGACGGACAACAGGCTAATAACCCTTGGTTAAAAGAATTTCCTGATCCGATAACAAGGGTTTCATGGGATAACTACATTACAATTTCTAAAAAAGATGCTGATGCAATTGGTTTAAAAAACGTTAGCGTAGCCAACGGTGCCCTCAACGGTAGTTATGCAAATGTTAAAGTTGAAAATCAAACCTTAATAGCACCTGTTCTTATTCAGCCTGGCCAGTCCGAAGGAACTGTTGGTTTAGCTTTTGGATTTGGAAATAAAATGGGGTTAAAAAAAGAAATGCAAGTTGGAGTTAATGCTTATAGGTTATACATTAATCAAAACAGAGTTCAAAAAGTATCCATAACACCCGCAGATGGTTTTCACGAGTTTGCATGTGTACAGCTGCATAATACTTTGATGGGAAGAGGTGATATAATTAAAGAGACTTCACTTGAAGTTTTCAACACAAAAGAAAAAGAGCTTTGGAACCCAATTCCCAAAGTTTCAAAAAATCATATGGAGACAGAGGTTACTTCTCCTGAAGTTGATATTTGGCAGGAGTACGATCGATCAATTGGACATCACTTTAACCTGTCTATTGATCTAAATTCTTGTACTGGTTGTGGAGCCTGCGTAATTGCATGTCACGCAGAAAATAATGTTCCGGTTGTTGGTAAAGAAGAGGTTAGGAAATCCAGAGATATGCACTGGTTAAGAATTGATCGCTATTATTCCTCAGAAGAATCTTTTGACCAAGACAACAAATCAGTTGATGATATATCAGGACTTGGGGATTCCTTATCTAAGTTTGGTCAGATGGAAAACCCATCTGAAAACCCCCAAGTTGTTTTTCAGCCAGTAATGTGTCAACATTGCAATCATGCTCCATGTGAAACAGTTTGTCCAGTTGCTGCAACATCTCATGGAAGACAAGGTCAAAATCATATGGCATATAATAGGTGTATTGGAACAAGATATTGTGCAAATAATTGTCCTTACAAAGTCAGGAGATTTAATTGGTTTTTATATAATAAAAATGACGAGTTTGATTATCACATGAATGATGATTTAGGTAGAATGGTTTTAAATCCAGATGTAGTTGTTAGGTCAAGAGGAGTTATGGAAAAATGCTCATTTTGTATTCAAATGACACAGAAGACTATTTTAGATGCTAAACTTGAAGGCAGAGAGGTTAAAGATGGTGAATTTGATACCGCATGCTCAAGCGCGTGTGAATCAGGAGCGATGGTTTTTGGAGATATAAATGATAAAAAAAGCAAAATCTTGAAACTAAAAAATAATGATAGGATGTATCACCTTTTGGAAAGTGTTGGTACTAAGCCTAACGTAATGTATCAAGTTAAGGTTAGAAATACAGATAAAAAAATATAATTAAAAGTAGACTATGTCATCACACTATGAAGCGCCAATAAGAAAGCCCCTAGTAACAGGTGATAAATCTTATCACGATGTTACAGAGGATATTGCTTCTGCTGTCGAAGGAAAAGCAAATAACCTTTGGTGGATAGTTTTTGGTATTTCTTTGTCTGCATTTTTATGGGGAGTAGGATGTATCATATATACAATTTCAACTGGAATAGGTGTATGGGGTCTCAACAAGACGGTTGGATGGGCTTGGGATATAACAAATTTTGTATGGTGGGTTGGGATTGGACATGCAGGGACTTTAATATCTGCAGTTCTTCTCTTATTTAGACAAAAATGGAGGATGGCAATTAATAGATCTGCAGAAGCTATGACGATTTTCTCAGTCATTCAAGCTGGGTTATTCCCATTAATACATATGGGAAGACCATGGCTAGCATATTGGACACTTCCAATTCCAAATACATTTGGTTCATTATGGGTAAATTTCAACTCTCCTTTATTATGGGATGTTTTTGCAATATCTACATATTTGTCTGTTTCACTAGTTTTTTGGTGGACTGGCCTTCTTCCTGATTTTGCAATGATTAGAGACAGGGCAGTCCGTCCTTTCCAAAAAAAGATTTATACGCTGTTAAGTTTTGGTTGGTCCGGAAGAGCAAAGGATTGGCAACGTTTTGAGGAAGTATCATTAGTATTAGCTGGACTTGCTACTCCTCTGGTTTTATCAGTTCACACAATAGTTTCATTTGATTTTGCGACTTCAGTAATTCCGGGATGGCATACAACTATTTTTCCCCCTTACTTTGTTGCAGGAGCTGTTTTTTCAGGTTTTGCAATGGTAAATACACTACTAATTATTATGCGTAAGGTTTCTAATCTCGAAGATTATATAACGATTCAACATATTGAGCTGATGAATATTGTGATAATGATTACTGGTTCAATTGTGGGTGTTGCTTACATTACTGAATTATTTATAGCATGGTATTCTGGAGTTGAGTATGAACAATATGCTTTTTTGAACAGAGCTACTGGTCCCTATTGGTGGGCCTATTGGTCTATGATGACATGTAATGTTTTTTCCCCACAATTTATGTGGTTTAAAAAATTAAGGACCAGTATAATGTTTTCTTTTGTTATATCTATAGTTGTTAATATTGGAATGTGGTTTGAAAGATTTGTTATAATAGTAACATCTTTACATAGAGATTATTTACCGTCCTCATGGACAATGTTTTCACCAACATTTGTTGATATAGGAATCTTTATTGGTACACTTGGTTTTTTCTTTGTTTTGTTCCTTTTATACGCAAGAACATTTCCTGTAATTGCTCAAGCAGAGGTTAAAACTATTTTAAAGTCATCAGGTGAAAATTATAAAAAATTAAGAGATAATAATGAATAGTCAAGTAATACATGCTTTATACGATGATGATGACGTGCTTTTGAAAGCAGTTGATCGCATTCGTGCTCAGAAGTATCATATTGAAGAAGTGTATACACCATTTCCAGTGCATGGGCTTGACAAAGCTCTGGGATTAGAAGGAACTAAAATTGCAATAACCTCTTTCATGTATGGTTGTCTTGGGTTTATTGTATCCATCTTAATGATGAATTATATTATGATAGAGGATTGGCCACAGAATATTGGAGGAAAACCTAGTTTCTCATATATAGAAAATATGCCAGCTTTTGTTCCAATAATGTTTGAGTTAACTGTTTTCTTTGCTGCTCATCTAATGGTGATTACATTTTACATGAGAAGTAAACTTTGGCCATTTAAAAAACCAGAAAATCCTAACCCATTGACAACAGATGATAAGTTTTTAATGGAGATTACCATAGGAAAAAATGAAAAAGAATTAATAAAGTTAGTTAAATCAACCGGCGCAATCGAGGTTACAAAAATTGAAAAAAATGAATAATATTAGAATTTTATCTTTTTTTGTTCTATTGGGAATGCTTATTTCTATTCAATCGTGTTTTGATCCCTCTAAACCCAATTATCAATATTTTCCAAATATGTACGAGCCACTAGGTTATGAGACATATGCAGATAGTGATGCATTCAATAATGGCATAGAAGCTCAAGAACCAGTTTATAATACTGTTTCTCGTGGATGGGTTCCTTACGATTTTCCAGATACTAATGATGGGTATGAAGAAGCTAAAGTAAGTTTATTGTCTCCTCTAGAAATAAATAACGAAAACTTATTAAATGGAAAAAAACTGTATGGAATATATTGCGCAGTTTGTCATGGAAATAAAGGCGATGGTCAAGGAATTCTTATGACTAGAGAAAAGTTTTTAGGGATACCAAGTTATAAAGACCGAGAGATAACCCCCGGCAGTATATATCATGTTTTAATGTATGGTAAAAATGCAATGGGTTCTCATGCAGGACAAGTCAATGCAAAAGAAAGATGGCAAATAGCTCAACATGTAATGTTGCTTCGTTCTAATTTAATAAAGTAATGAAAGTGAATTATATTTTTACAAATAATATTAGAAACCTATCAATAGCACTGATTATAATTGGTTTATTGGGTCTAGGGTATGGATTTTTAAGTGCACCATCATCAGTTTCTGAAGCAAAAGAAATGATTGCAGGCTCACATCACTCCGATGAGCATGGTGTTTCATTAAATCATGACGAAAAATCAAGTCATAATGATGATGATCATCAAAATTCATCATACGACAGCAAACATGCTGAAGATCATTCTGTTGATCATGACGAACATTTGCTCCATCAATTACAAAATAGACCCTGGGCTGCTTTGTACGTTGCAGCACTTTTCTTTTTTATGATTCCTCTTGGAGTCCTTGCTTTTTACGCAATAAATAGAGCCGCTCAAGCTGGATGGTCAATTGTTTTATTTAGAGTAATGGAGGGAATCACTGGTTATTTAATTATCGGAAGCATTAGTGTTTTTCTGATTTTGGTTCTCTCAGTAATGCATTTAAACCACCTATTTATTTGGATGGATCCAGATGTAGTTGCTCATGATGAAATAATTCAAGGAAAATCAGGGTATTTAAATAATAAATGGTTTTTGATAAGAACTTTATTTTATCTAGTTGGTTGGAATTTATATCGTTTTATATCTAGAAGAATTTCTTTAAATCAAGACAAGGGAGACTTTTTGAAGAATCATAAAATGAATTTTAGACTTGCAGCAGGTTTTCTTGTTTTTTACATATATACAGAATCAATGATGTCGTGGGATTGGATTATGTCAATTGATCCTCACTGGTTTAGCACATTATTTGGGTGGTATGTTTTTGCAAGTATGTTTGTTACAGGAATAACTGTAATTGCTTTAGTTACAATTTATCTAAAATCCTTAGGATATTTAGAATTTGTAAATGCAAGTCATATTCACAATATCGGTTTATTTATGTTTGGAGTTTCCATCTTCTGGGCGTATTTATGGTTTTCTCAGTTCATGTTGATATGGTACTCCAACATTCCCGAAGAAGTAACATATTTCATAACAAGAATGGAGGATTATCCGATTCCGTTTTTTGGAATGGTAGTTATGAATCTTGTTTTTCCATTTCTAGTATTAATGAACAGAGATTATAAAAGAAATAACTTTTTAATTATAATGACTGGTATTATAATTATTATAGGTCATTATTTGGATTTTTTCAATATGATAATGCCATCAGCTGTAGGGAGTCATTGGTATATTGGTGCGCCAGAAATTGGAGGTTTTATGTTTTTCCTTGGGATATTTATTTTTTCAATATTTAAAACCTTGGAAAAAGCTCCATTGTTATCTAAAGGAGACCCATTTTTAAAAGAAAGTCAACATTTTCATTATTAAATATTTAGTATGACAGTATTTTTAACACTATTAATTCTTACACTTATAAGTGTTTCGATTTGGCAAGTTTCTAAAATTTTAGAGCTGTCTCAGCCAAAAACTGAATCAACTGAAGTTGCAGATGATAATGATAATGAAACTCAAGGAAAGCTGATGTTTGCTTTTTTAATATTCATTTATATTTTGACAATATTTTCTTTTTGGAAATGGGGTGATGTACTTCTTCCTGAAGCTGCATCAGAGCATGGATCAGAATATGATAGCTTAATGTGGGTAACTTTTTCTGTAATATTTTTTGTTCAAACTATAACCCAAGCTTTGCTTCATTACTTTGGATATAAGTACAGGGGGATAAAAGGTCAAAAAGCTTTATTTTACTCAGATAACGATAGACTTGAGGCTGTGTGGACTATAATCCCAACAATTGTTTTAGCTGTTCTAATACTTTATGGTCTTTACACCTGGAATGATATTATGTTTGTAGAAGAAAATGAAGATGCTCTAGTTGTAGAGTTATATGCTCAGCAATTTAATTGGAAGGTTCGATATGGTGGTGAGGATAACGTTCTTGGAGATGCTAATGTCCGATTTCTTCAGGATTTTGACGGAAAAAATCTTGTAGGAATTGACGTAACTGACCCAAATGGATTGGATGACATTGTTGTTCAGGAACTCCATTTACCAGTTGGAAAGGAAATTCAATTTAAGATGCGTTCTCAAGATGTCCTTCATTCTGCTTTTATGCCCCATTTTAGAGCTCAAATGAATTGTGTTCCTGGGATGATTACTGAATTTGCATTTACCCCAATTAAGACCACTGAGCAAATGAGAATGGAGCCTGATGTAATTTCAAAAGTCAGAAAAATAAACGAAATTAGAGAGTTCAAAAGTAAAAAACTTATAGCTCAAGGCGAAGAAGCCCTAGAGCCATATGTTTTCGATTATCTTTTGCTTTGTAACAAAATATGTGGGGCATCACATTATAATATGCAAATAAAAATAATAGTAGAAACCGAAAATGAATTTAATAAATGGATTAAAAGTCAACAGACTTTTTCTCAGTTCATACAATAAATAAAAGAAACAAATGTCAGCAGAATCAATAAATATGCACGAAGAAGATCACGAGCATCATCATAAAGAAACTTTTATAACTAAATATGTTTTTAGTCAAGATCACAAAATGATTGCTAAACAATATTTAATTACTGGCTTATTTATGGGTATCATAGGGATAGCTATGTCATTATTGTTCAGGCTTCAATTAGCTTGGCCAGAAAAGCCATTTGGAATTTTTGACCTTTTATTAGGGAAATGGGCTCCTGATGGTGTTATGGATCCAAATGTATATTTGGCTTTAGTAACTATTCACGGAACTATTATGGTCTTCTTTGTATTAACAGCAGGCCTAAGTGGAACATTCTCTAATTTACTGATACCCCTTCAAATTGGTGCTCGAGATATGGCCTCGGGGTTATTGAATATGATTTCTTTTTGGTTGTTTTTCCTGTCATGTGTATTAATGATATCATCTCTTTTTGTTGAGGCAGGACCAGCTGCTGCAGGTTGGACAGTTTACCCCCCTCTGTCAGCCCTTCCTCAGGCCCAACCCGGTTCAGGAGTTGGGATGACTTTATGGCTTGTTTCCATGGCTGTATTTATTGCTTCTTCTCTTTTGGGATCATTAAATTATGTCGTAACAGTTATCAATTTAAGAACAAAAGGAATGACTATGTCAAGACTTCCTCTGACAGTATGGGCATTTTTTGTTACTGCAATAATTGGAATAGTATCTTTTCCAGTTCTTCTTTCAGCAGCATTATTGCTAATTATGGATAGAAGTTTTGGAACCTCTTTTTTCTTGTCAGACATCTTCATTCAAGGTGAAGTGCTTCACTATCAAGGAGGATCTCCTGTTTTATACGAACACTTATTTTGGTTTTTAGGGCATCCTGAGGTTTATATTGTATTACTTCCAGCTTTAGGAATAACATCTGAGGTTTTGGCTACAAATGCAAGAAAACCAATTTTTGGGTATAGAGCGATGGTTGCTTCTATTTTAGCTATTGCTTTTTTATCGACAATTGTTTGGGGTCACCACATGTTTATATCAGGAATGAATCCATTCCTAGGTTCAGTATTTACATTTACGACTTTATTAATCGCAATTCCTTCAGCCGTTAAAGCATTTAATTATATAACCACACTATGGAAAGGAAATTTACAGTTAAACCCAGCCATGTTGTTTTCAATTGGATTAGTTTCAACATTTATTTCTGGAGGATTAACTGGAATTATATTAGGAGATAGCACACTAGATATCAACGTCCATGATACATATTTTGTAGTAGCTCATTTTCATTTGGTAATGGGTATCTCTGCTTTATATGGACTTTTTGCTGGAGTTTATCACTGGTTCCCAAAAATGTTTAGAAGAATGATGAATAAAAATCTTGGCTATATTCATTTCTGGGTAACAGCAATTTGTGCATATGGAGTATTTTTTCCAATGCATTTTATAGGAATGGCTGGACTACCAAGAAGATATTACACCAATACGAATTTTCCTTACTTTGATGATTTGGCAAATATTAATGTAGTCATAACTGTTTTTGCTCTAATTGCGGGCGTAGCTCAATTAGTTTTTCTTTACAATTTCATTTATAGTATGTTCTACGGAAAGAAAACTGAGCAGAATCCATGGAGGTCAAATACATTAGAGTGGACTGCTCCAATAGAACATTTTCACGGAAATTGGCACGGAAAAATTCCACATGTTCATAGGTGGGCATACGATTACTCAAAACCAGGATATAAGGAAGATTTTGTTCCTCAAAATATTCCTCTTAAAAAGGGTGAGGAAGAACTCCAACATTAATATTTAATTCTTTTTACATCTATTATCTAAGGAATTAATTTTGGTATCTTTATTGAATGAATGAAAACCTAGACCCAACAGGGTTAAATTTTAATTCTGAAGAGCAAGAGTTTGATCGCGCATTAAGACCTTTAACTTTTGATGACTTTGCTGGTCAAGACACCATTTTAGAAAACTTAAAGATTTTTGTTGCTGCATCAAATGAAAGAGAGGATGCTCTTGATCATACACTTTTTCATGGCCCTCCTGGTTTAGGAAAAACAACTTTAGCTTACATATTGGCTAATGAGTTAAATGCTAATATTAAAATGACTTCAGGTCCTGTTTTGGACAAGCCCGGAGATTTGGCAGGCCTATTAACTAATCTTCAGCCTAGAGATATACTTTTTATAGATGAAATTCATCGATTAAGTTCGGTTGTTGAGGAGTATTTATATTCTGCCATGGAGGATTATAAAATAGATATAATGATAGAGACGGGTCCTAACGCAAGATCAGTTCAAATTAACTTAAATCCTTTTACCTTAGTCGGTGCGACAACTAGATCTGGATTACTGACCTCTCCAATGCGAGCAAGATTTGGAATAAGTAGTAGATTGGAATATTATTCAACAGAAATAATTTCTACAATTATTGAAAGAAGTGCCGATATTTTAAAAGTAGAAATAGACCACAAGGCTTCTATAGAAATTGCAAGTAGAAGTAGGGGCACTCCAAGAATCGCAAATAGTCTTTTAAGAAGAGTAAGAGATTATGCGCAGATTAAAGGGGATGGTTCTATAGATTTAAAAATCACAAAGTATGCTTTGAAAGCCTTAAATGTTGATGATTATGGTTTAGATGAGATGGACAATAAAATTTTAACTACACTGATAAATAAATTTAAAGGTGGCCCAGTGGGAATCTCAACTCTTGCTACTGCGGTAGCTGAAAATGGTGAAACTATCGAGGAGGTCTATGAACCCTTTCTAATTCAACAAGGATTTATTGTTAGAACCCCTCGAGGAAGGGAGGTTACTGAGCGTGCTTACAAGCACTTAGGAATAATTAAAGACAATCAAAAGGGTTTATTTTAGCCATAATTTGATCGAATTAGATTAACCCTATTTTTTTTGAATTTTTTTTTTCATTTTTATTAAATTCACAAGAATAAGTAAACAACAATAAATTTTATATAATAAATCAATATTTTTTATATAAAATACATAAAAATAAAGGGTTTTCACATGCTTTAGAAAATATAAAATTACTTGTGTGTTTTAAAACAATGTTGTATTATTGCTATCTACGATTTTATTAAATCAAACATATTAACCAAAAATAAGCAAAGAATGAAAAACAATTTCAAGACTTCGTTTCTGTCACTATTAGCTTTTTTAATAAGTGTAGGAATGTATGCTCAAACTATAACTGGTATTGTAGTGAGCGAAGATGGTCCCCTACCTGGGGCAACAGTACAAGTTAAAGATACCGATAATGGTACGTCCACTGATTTTGATGGAAATTATTCTATCGAAGCATCATCAGGTGATGTATTAGTTATATCTTTTGTTGGTTTTGCAACCCAAGAAATTGCTGTTGGTGACCAAGATCAAATAAATGTAACTCTTGCTGCAGACTCTGCATTAGATGAAATTATCGTAACAGGATATAGATCTCAGGCCAGAGGATCCATTACTGGATCTGTAGCTACCGTAGATGTTGGCGAGGCCGTTAAGGTTCCTGTAGCCAATGCCGCTGAGGCACTTCAAGGTAGAGTTGCTGGTCTAACTGTAACAAATAGTGGTCAGCCAGGTGCTGCACCAGTAGTTAGAGTTAGAGGTTACGGTACTCCTAACAACAACGATCCTTTATACGTCATTGACGGTGTTCAGACTCAGGATGCATTTGTACTTAACAGTATTAACCCACAAGATATAGAAAATATAAGTGTACTTAAAGATGGTTCAGCTGCGATCTACGGAGCAAGAGCATCTAATGGTGTAATCCTTATAACTACGAAGAATGGAAGAGGTACTTCAGGAACTAAGGTTTCTGTGAATGCTTCATATGGTATTGCTAATGCAACTAACCTTCCAACACTTTTAACAGCTCAACAACACGGAGACATGTTATGGCAAAGTTACGCCAATGACGGACTTCAGCCTAACCACGTTCAATATGGAAGTGGAGCTAATGCAGTTGTTCCTCAATTCATACAAGGTAATACAAGAGGAAATGTTGTAAAAGTTAACCCAAATGGTACGGATTGGTTCGATGCTATTTTTGATCCAGGAGCTGTTTCAGATATTAATGTATCTATATCTAACGGTTCTGAAAATAGTAACTTCTTATTCAATGTTAACCATACAGAAAGAGAAGGTACTATTCCAAACTCTGGATACGAAAGATATGGAATTAGACTTAACTCAGAATTTAGAGCAGGAATATTTACTTTTGGACAACACTTAGCTGCTACTACTGATAAAGAGCAGGCTCACGGATCTTTTACACAAGAAGCAATGAGAATGTCTCCTTTAGTTCCTCTTAGAGAAGAAGACGGAGATCTAGCAGGTATTTATGTTACTTCGAATAACCTAGGTAACTCAGATAACCCATATGCTACTCACATGAGAGCTGCTGATGACTACAACAAAAGCACAAGAATTATTGGTGATGTATACACTGCAATAGATCTTGGTGGTATTTTAGAAAATTTGTCATTCAAAACAACATTTGGGGGTCAAACTAGAACTTTCATGAGAAGAGCTTTTGCTGATTACACCCCTGAAGGAGAAACAAACTCAGGTGGTAATTTAAATGAGCAATCTTTTAATCAATATGAGTGGACTTGGACAAATGTACTTAGCTACAACGCTACAATTGGAGATCATGCATTTGATATTCTAGCTGGTTATGAGGCGATTAAAGGATATATTAAAGGAATGGATATTAATAGAAATCAATTTTTATTTGATTCTCCTTCTTTTGTTGTTCTTTCAACGGGTACAGGTACTCCTGACGTTTCTGGATATGAAAACATGAATACCTTAGCATCACAATTTGTAAATATGAGTTATTCTTACAAAAGAAAATATTTATTTTCAGGTGGTCTTAGACAAGATGTTAGTTCACGTTTTGACAAACAATATGCAGATGATATTTTTCCAAACGTAAGTCTTGGTTGGGTTATTGATAAAGAAGACTTTTTTAGTAGTAGCTTAATCAATAATTTAAAACTTAGAGCTTCATATGGAGAGATAGGTAACCAATCGTTGAATGCATCTAACCCTGATGTTAACATTTCTGCACTTAATGAAAGCACTGCTTTCTACTCCTTCACGGGAGCAAGAGGTAATGTTACTTCGGGTGCTGCACTATCAAGTGTTGGAAATCCTGCCTTAACATGGGAAACCTCTGTTTCTACTAATATAGGTCTAGATTTCTCTATCCTAGATAGTAAATTTTCTGGTAGTGTAGATTACTTTGTTATGACAACAAAAGATTTGATTGTTCAAGATACTTCCGTAATTGGAACTACTGCAATTGATGCATCTGCTCCGTATGTAAACGCAGGTGAAGTGGAAAACAAAGGATATGAATTTGTTCTTCAATATCAAAATGAGACAAGTGGAGGATTTGGATATAGCCTTGACTTTAACTTAGCATCCTACAAGAATATGGTTAACTCAACAGTTAACGATGCATTTCAAGTTGGAACTGGTTTTAGAGAAGGAGCTGTAACACGATTCATGCCTGGTGAGCCAATATCAGTTTTCTATGGTAAGCCTCATGATGGTCTAACCTCTAATGGACGTCTTAACTTCCTTGATGCTAACGGCGATGGTGTAACAGATGACTCAGATAGAACTGTAATTGGTAGTCCACATCCAGATTTTACTTTTGGACTTAATGGTAATTTCACATACAGAAACTGGGATGCTTCATTGTTTTTTCAAGGATCACAAGGAAATGATATTTACAACTGGGTGAAAATATTTACTCACTTCCCAACGTTTGTTCATGGTGGAAGAACGGATGCAGTATTAAATTCCTGGACTCCTACAAATACAAATACCGATCAACCAGCTCTTTCAATGAGTGTGCAGAATGCTGAAACTCAGCCTAACTCATTCTTTGTAGAAGATGGTTCGTATATTAGGTTAAAAACTTTACAACTAGGATATACTATTCCTTCAGATGCATTAGCTGCCTCAGGATTGGGAAGTATTGATATGTTGAGAATTTATGGAACTGCAACTAATTTATTTACTATTACAGATTATTCTGGAATGGATCCTGAAGTTGCAGGTAGAGGCCCTATAACAATAGGAGTTGATGAAGGAACTTAGCCAGCACCAAGAATATTCTCGGTTGGGGTTCAGATAAACTTCTAATAATAAAAAAGAATATAACTATAAGAAAAAACTATCAAACTATTAAAAAACACTCAATTAATTAATTTAAATTTATGTGTTTTATTATACGAGATAGAAATTAAACAACAAAAATTATACAATGAAAAAAATATATATATTATTAATTGGACTTTTAACTTTCAGTGTTGGATGTTCAGAAACGTTTACTGATGTAGACCCAATAGGATCATTAAATGATGCACAATTGGCGAATGCTCAAGGTATTGATCTACTTCTAACTGGAACCTATTCGGTTCTTGATGGAGTTAGAAACAATGGAATAGGTAATGGTTGGGGACGAAGTGCTGACAACTGGGTAATGGATGTTGCATCCGATGATGCCCATAAAGGAAGTACTGACGGTGACCAACCTGACTTATACTCTTTAGAGCTTTACAACTGGCAAACTGCCAATGGATATTTTCTAGCTCGTTGGGGAGTACTATTCGCTGGTGTTAATCGTGCAAACTCAGTTATTAACTTAATTGCTAGTAGTGATGATCCTTCAGCTTTTGTGGTTCAAAACGCGCAAGCAAGATTTTTAAGAGCACATTACAACTTTGAGTTAATCAAGCACTACACAAATGTGCCGGATATTACTCCAGAGTTAGCAGCTGCACTAACATACAGTGTACCTAACAGTGGTGAAACACTTTTAACATATGATAAGATTGCTGCAGATTTTACTTATGCAATGGCTAATTTACCTGCTTCTAGAGGTGCAGGTTATGAAGGAATGGGTAGACCTATTTCCTCAACCGCTCAAGCATTTTTAGGAAAAGTACATCTTTATAAAGGAGAATGGTCACAAGCTTCAACTAACTTAGAGGCTGTAATAAGTTCTGGCCAGTATGGTCTTCATCCTCAATTAGTTGATAATTTTAAATCAGCTACTGAAAATGGTGCAGAAGCAGTTTTTGCAATTCAATATTCTGCTGATGATGGACAGGTAAGACAAGGTAATGCAACAGGAGCTTTAAATTATCCTGCAGCTTTCGGATGGTGTTGTGGTTTTTATCAACCAACACAGGATCTAGTTGATGCATACCAGACGCAAGGCGGTCTACCTATGTTAGATACTTTCCAAGCAAGTTCAGCTATGGACCATGATTATGGAATTAACAGTGATGAAGCATTTACACTTCCAACTGCTACAGTTGACCCACGTCTAGATTTCACAGTAGGTAGAAGAGGTGTTGACTATAATGGTTATGGTATACATGAAGGAAAAGGATGGATTCGTGCAAACTTCTCCGATATCTCTGGTCCGTATTTACCTAAAAAGAATATATTCCAAGCTACTGATGCTAATAATTTCGCTCAAGGTGGTTGGGGTCAAAACTTATCAGGTATAAATTACCATATCATGCGTTATGCTGATGTTCTTTTAATGGCTGCTGAGGCTGCTGTTGAAACTGGAAATCTTGAAAGAGGAAGAACTCTTGTTAACCAGATCAGACAAAGAGCAAAAAGTATGACTCCTATTGCAGGAACTAACCCTTCAATTGAACTATATACTGCTCCTTGGACAGATCAAGCAACTGCTCGTAAAGCTGTAAGATTTGAAAGAAGATTAGAATTAGCAATGGAAGGACACCGTTATTTTGATCTTGTAAGATGGGGTAACATGCCTGCTCACATGGCTGCATATATAGCTAACGAGTCAGCAACAATTTCCACTTTTGCTAAAGGACAAGTTTTTGAAGCTAAGCATACTTACTTCCCAATCCCCTTACTGGCGATTGACCAGAGTAATGGTACTTTAACTCAAAACCCTGGACACTAAAATTTTAAAACTTTAGTTTTATTTTTTTAAAAAGCCCCTTGAATAAGGGGCTTTTTAATTTTATTTTTGTAATCAATTATTTTAAATGAGTAACCTATATATTAGAGTAATTCTTTTTTCTATTTTTCTTATTTCATGTGGGGAAAAAAATGAAATGCTATTAGTTCCTGAAAACCATTCAAATATCTCATTTAATAATGAAGTCATTGAATCTGATAGTTTAAATATTTTAAATTACGAATACATATATAATGGAGGTGGAGTTGCAATTGCTGATTTCAATAGAGACGGAAAAGAAGATATTTATTTTACAGGAAATGTTGTCAATAATAAGCTTTATTTAAATGAAGGTGATTTTATTTTTAATGATGTTTCCTCTATTTCTCAAACAGAATGCAAGGGCTCGTGGAGCATGGGAGTCTCAGTTATTGACATAAACAACGACAAATGGCCGGATATGTATGTTTCTGTTTCTGGAAAAGGGGAGGCAATTAACAGAAAAAATATTCTTTTAATAAATCAGGGTATTAATAAGGACAGTATTCCAATTTTTGAAAACATGGCTGAAGAATATGGACTCGACCATACTGGTTATACTATAAATAGCTACTTTTTTGATTTTGATCAAGATGGTGATAATGATGTTTATTTAATAAATAATTTTTTCACAAATAGAGGAGATGTTTTGAGTAAAAGAAATACTTCTTCAAATCTAATTAATGATAATGTGAATGTTTTATTTGAAAATATTGATGGCAAATCATTTAAAGATATTACTATACCAGCAGGTGTCTTAAATGATGGCTACTCGTTATCTGCTAATATATTTGACATCAATGATGATGGCTGGCTGGATATCTTTGTTTCAAATGATTTTGCAACCAGTAGCTCCGCTTACATAAACCAAAAAGACGGCACCTTTAAAGAAGATATAGTCTCATATTTTAAACACCAAAGTTTTAGTTCTATGGGAGTAGATGTGGCTGACTTTGATAATAATGGATCTGATGATCTAATTACTCTGGACATGCTTCCAAGAACTCTGAGTAGGACAAAAAAAATGTTTTCTAGAAGTAATTTTCTTTTCTATGACCTTTTAGATTTATATAAAGAAAAACCTCAATACATGAGAAATTGTCTTTATGTAAACGACTTTAATGATTATAATGAGATTAGTCAATTAAGTAAAGTTCACAATACTGATTGGAGTTGGTCACCAATATTTGCTGATTTTGATAACGATGGTAAAAAAGATCTCCATATTACAAATGGTTTTCCTAGAGATTTAACGGATCTTGACTTTATTAATTATAGAGATAGTTATGAAAGTGTTCTGGCAACTACTAAAGATTTTCTTGACTTAATTCCAAGAGTGAAAATACCAAATGTTATGTTTTTAAATTCTGGCAACTATGATTTTTTTGATATTACTAAATCTTGGAATATGGAAATACCCTCGTATTCATATGGTCAAGCAACAGGTGATCTGGACAATGATGGTGACTTGGATGTTGTAGTTAATAATCTGAATGATAAGGCATTTCTATATAAAAATGAGCTGAATTCAAATCCGTCTTACTTAACTATAAACTTGATAGGAACAAAAAATAATATACAATCTCTTCATAGTGAAATTACTATATATTATAATGATTCTCTGGAACAAAAAGGAACTATGAATCCTCATCGAGGATACTTATCAAGTTTAAGTCCTAAGATTCATTTTGGAGTTAAGGGAGTTAAAAAAATAGATTCCTTAATATTAGATTGGAATTCAAAAGAATATTCTATTTTAAAAGATTTAGAAATTAATCAAGAAATCACTGTTAACTATGAATTGGAAAAAAAATATTTAATATCTGATTTAATTAAAATAAAAAACCCTTTAGTAGCTCTATCGAAAGATTCAATTTTACAATTTGATCATAAAGAAAATAAGAGCTATGATTTTTTTGATTATGAACTTCAACAACGCGTTTATACCAACGAAGGCCCATCAAGTGTTGTAGGGGATATAAATGGTGACTCTCTTGATGATATTATTGTTGGAGGGGCAATGGGTCAAAAAGGTAAAATATTTTTTCAAAATAAAAATGGTTTTACTAGCAAAGAACTATCAATTGATGCACAAGAGAAAGAACTTACAGCTCTATGTTTATTTGACTTTGATAAGGATGATGATTTGGATTTGTATCTTGGTTATGGTCATAATGGGTCTAAGGATTCAATTTCTTTAATTGATGTTTTAGCTATCAATGACGGTAAAGGGAATTTTATAAAATCTAATTTACTTCCTGATTTGCATCAAGTAACTTCAAAAGCGGTTCCTTTTGATTTTGATAATGATGGAGATATAGATTTATTTATAACATCAAGGGTAAAGCCTGATAGCTACCCTGATTCTCCCAAGTCATACTTATTAGAGAATAAAAATGGAAAATTTGAAGATATTTCCGATCAGATTTTACCTAATAATGGATATTTAGGAATGATTACAGATGCTGAGATAATCGATATTAACAATGATGAAAAAACAGATATTATCCTAAGTGGAGAATGGATGGGTATTGAAATTCTTGTTTCTCAAGATGATAATAAATTCATTCTTGATAACTCCTTTTTTCCAGAAAACAATAATGGTTTTTGGAATAGTATTGAAACAAATGATTTAGATGGTGATGGAGATTTAGACTTAATTGTTGGAAACTACGGAAAAAATACACCTTATAATATTTCAAAAGAAAAACCCCTATTAATGAAATATGGTGATTTTAATGGAAATGGAAGACCAGAACCTTTAGTCTTTCATTATTGTGAAGGGGATTATTTTCCAATTCATTTAAGAAATAATTTTTTAAATCAAATTCAAAAAAAGAAAAGTGATTTTATAAATTACGAGTTATATTCAAAAGCACCAATGAGTAAAGTTTTAAATAAAGAAGAACAAAAAATTTCTAAAACTTTAAGAGTTCATAATTACAATACGACTATTTATGAAAATAATAATGAAAAATTCATAGAACACATACTACCTGTTGAAGTCCAGTTTTCTCCAATTTTTGATACAAAGGTTGTTGATATAAATAATGATGGATCAAAGGAAATTTTTTTTATTGGTAACGATAATGCATATGAAGTTTTTACTGGTCCAAAAAATTCATTTCAGGGTTCAGTGGTCAGTTTTAAAGAAGGCTTTAATTTTGAAATAATTCCAAAGAAGTTAAGTGGTTTTGATGTCCCATTCTACGGTCGCTCAATTGAAGCTCTTAAGATAAATGATAAAAATGCATTGTTTGTTACTCAAAACAATAATAGATCATTACTTTTTAAATCTAAATAAACTAATGAAAATGATATCTTTTGAAAGCTTCAATGGCTTGGTATTCTGCAAAACCTAGTTTATTAAAACTTATGGCAGTTTTTTGATTTCTCTCCTCAGCCCTTAACCAAAACTCTCTATTATCCTCCCCTTGAAACATTACTTTATCTTTTTGTGATTGGTGAAAAAGAATTGCATTTCTTTTTTGTAAAACTTGATCTGGACTGAGCGGAACCGCCATTTCAATATCCTCAATACTCCATTCTTGCCAAGCCCCTCTATAAAGCCATAACCAGCAATCTTTCATGAAAGGTTTATCTTTTATTATTTTTAAAGAATTAAAAATAATATCTAAACATATTCTATGAGTACCATGAGGATCAGCTAAATCACCTGCTGCAAAAATTTGATGTGGTTTAATTTTTTCAATAAGGTCAGTAGTTTTTCCAATATCAATATCACCAGGTTCATTCTTGGTAATCTTTCCAGTTTCATAAAAAGGAAGGTTCATAAAATGAAGATTACTAATTGGAAGATTTAAATATCTTGCTGCTCCAACGCACTCACTCTTTCTGATAGCACTTTTTATTTTTAAATTGGTCTTTTTAGTTCCAGAACTTTCAGAATCTGTATTTCTAAGGTTATTAATAAAACTTCCAGCAACTTCAATATACTTTTTAACTTCATCATTACTAACTGCAATATTACCTGAGGTTTGATAAGCTACATGAACCTCATGTCCTTGTTCTATTAATCTTGCAAAAGTACCTCCCATAGAAATAACATCATCGTCAGGATGTGGACTAAAAATTAAAACTCTTTTCTTTGAGGGTTTAGCTCTCTCTGGCCTTTTGGAGTCATCGGAGTTTGGTTTTCCCCCAGGCCAACCGGTTATTGTATGTTGTAACTGATTAAACATCCATATGTTTAAATCATATGATGAACCCTCAAATTCTGCAAGAAGCCCTGAAAGTCCATATTCATTGTAATCTCTAGTGGTTAATTTAAGTATCGGTTTTGAAACTTCTCGACTTAACCATGAGATTGCTTTTTTTTTAAGTCTGTTATTCCAGTTACATTCTCCAACTAGCCAAGGTGTTTTATTAATTGTGAGTTCAGCACTTGCCTCTGAATCAATTACAAAAGTGCAATTTTTATGATTCTGCAAAAAAGTTGACGGATAATTACTTTCGATTTTTTGCTCAACCGAGCGTTGAATTACTTTTGCTTTTTTGTGACCCCAGGCAAGTAAAATAATTCTTTTTGCTTTCATAATGGAACTAATTCCCATTGTTATTGCCTTATATGGAACCGAGCTTAATCCATTAAAGTCTCCAGAGGCG
>ERZ802830.752-NODE-752-length-31983-cov-32.656_pt1 | contig 31983 bp, 29 predicted proteins | sample MGYA00345654_ERZ802830 | MGnify/ENA primary metagenome ERZ802830 (study PRJEB30503, sample SAMEA104212375) | marine metagenome | biome: Westerlies Biome; feature: [SRF] surface water layer (ENVO:00010504) within the epipelagic zone...; material: water... | reverse complement strand
CTGGGACAGATATGGTGTGTGTTGAATTAGAGGATGGGATTGCTCCCCAAGACAAAAATTTAGCTAGAAAATTAGCGATAAAGTTATTTGAAACAAAACAAAATGATGATGGTATTGAGAGGATACTTAGAATTAACTCCCTAAGAGAAAAATTTGGCATAGACGATGTACAAGCTATCTTAAATACAAACACCCCTCCTCCTGCTTTAATGATCCCGAAAGTTAAAAGTTCTGAAGAAATAGTCCTATTAGATAGTTTACTCACTGAAAAAAGGCATAATTGTAGACTACACATTATTATTGAAACTAATGAAGGACTTGAAAAAGCATACGATATAGCTAATTGCTCTAACAGAATTGATGCTCTATTTTTTGGTGGAGTAGACATGTCAGCTGAATTAAGGTGTGAAAATAAATGGGAACCTTTACTATATGCCAGGTCAAGAATAGTACATGCAGCTTCATCTGCTGGAATTGATGCCATAGACGTTCCTTTTCTAGACTTAGATGACCCTGAAGGCATGAAACAAGAAGCAATTAAAGCAAAGGGACTAGGCTTTAGCGGTAAAGGATCAATACACCCAAAACAAATTCCAATTTTAAATGAAGTATTTACTCCATCAGAGGAAGTTATTCAAAGAGCTAAAAAAATTACTTCAACTTTTGAGAAAGCAAATACTGGACTTGTAGTTATTGAAGGAAAACTTATTGAAAAACCTGTATTAAGAGAAATGTATAGAATCTTAGCCGTCGCCAAAAAAATCGAAAAAAACAATTTAATTTAAAAATATTTAATAAATGTAATATTATATTTCTTATAATAAGTTTTAATTAAATCTATTTTTAAACTTTAAAAATAATAAATACGTGATTGGTATAGAAAATAATAAAATCGCAAGAAAATTAATTTCATAATTTGAATACCCTGTAACATCTCCACCTGGAAGGGCCATTAATATACCTGAAAATCCAAGCATGATTCTTATTGGCCATTCTAAGTATCTTGAGTTTTTAAGATTTCCTATTCCAACTAAATATCCTTGTAAAGAGCTTGAAATAAGAATAATTCCAGCAATAGCAGAAAAGAAAACAGTAAAAATTTCGAGCACCGATCCTCTGCCTATTAGTGCAGGATTTAGAACAAAAAAGAATGGAATGAAATAAATAACACTACCTAATTTCATTGCTTCTACGCCTGTTCTTATTCCATTTGCACCAGCAACTGATGCAGCGGCAAATGCACCTATAGCAACTGGCGGAGTTATAAATGATATCATTCCCCAATATAACATGAATAAATGAACAGCAACTTTATCTAATCCACTACCTGTTAATGCTGGAGCAAGCGTTACTGCTAGAAATAAGTAAGCGGCAGTTACTGTCATCCCAATACCTAGTATAAAACTAGTAAGAGCACCCATAATAAGTAAAATAATTATAGAATCACCCGCAAAATCTACAAGCGCGTATGTAATAGTACCAATTTTACCAGTAAAAGTTAGTGAACCAATAATGAGGCCAATTGCAACTAGAATACCAGCAAGTTCCGCAAATAATCTACCTACGCTTTCTATGAAATGAAGAAATTTTTTGGAGTTCCACCTATGTATTTTTACAATTTGATTGATTATTAATAATGTAGCTGTGGCATAGTAAGGAGCTTGTGCTTCTCTTTGCATATACAATAACATTAAAATTAACATTACAAATACAAATACAAAATACCAACCTTCTTTTAAAACCTTTTTAATGGATGGAAGTTCTTTTGCAGGTAAACCTTTAAGGTGATTTCTTGCTGCGTACGCGTCTATTTGCATAAAAAGACCAAAATAATACAATATAGAAGGAAAAGCAGCTGCAATAATAATCTCAGAGTATGGGACCTCTAAAAAAGTTGCCATCACAAAAGCAGTTGCTCCCATAACTGGAGGCATTAATACTCCACCTGTAGATGCACATGCCTCGACACCTGCTGCATAAGAGGATTTGAAGCCAGTTTTCTTCATTGCGGGGATAGAAAGGACACCAGTAGTTAAAACGTTTGTAATTACACTTCCACTCATTGAACCCATTAGACCAGAAGAAAAAATTGAAACTTTTGCAGGTCCACCTCTTCTAGTACCCAAAAGTGCAAAAGCTAAATTTAAAAAAAAAGACCCACCTCCAGTATGTTGAAGAGCTACTCCAAAAATTAAAAAACCAACAACTAGGGTTGCAAATGCAGTCATTGGTATACCCATAATGCTTTCTGTACCAAAAATATGAAATGTAGCGGTAGTATCCCATGGTTGGGCTGGCGCGCTTAAAAACCCAGGTAGAAAAGTTGAAATTGCTGGGTAAATAGAAATAATTAAACAAATAATAAAAATTGCATTTCCACCAGCTCTTCTACTAGCCTCTAAAACCAAACCCCATAAAATAAATGCCATTATTTTTGCATATGTTGGTGCAAGATATTCCCACCCCTCTTCTAAAATTAATGAACCACTATAACAAAAATAGCTTGCAATTATAAACGTAGAGGCAGCAAAAATTATATCATACCAGGGTATTTTATTTCCTCTCCTAGGAGTGGGATGATATACAATAAATGGTAAAGGTAATAATAAAGCAATCATAGCATAGAGATACTCAGTATCCAGCAGCACATAAGTATTTAAAAAATTACCAACACCGAACAACATGTAAATTGAAAGAAAAGAAGATAATATGGCGGCAAACCTTAAAATATAGTTGGAGATATTGTTTGGAGCCCTGTTTCTAATTAAAGAATCTTCTAGTTGGTTTTTGGACATAATTAATTCCGATTTTGATAAGGTAAAACTTAGTTTTACCTTATCAGATTTATTTTTTAATTATATGCATTTGGCATACCAGCAGCTTTTAAACCAGATGCTCTATTTTCAAGCCATTTTTTCTTAAAAGCATCACCAGATAAATTTGCCTTTAGAGTTTTCTGCCAAGCTTTAGCTAAGACATCCTGTCTTTTTATTAAGTTTGCGTTATGTTTGTCATGCTTTGATGTCCAAACACCTTTCTTTTTGTAAAACTTAACTGCTCCTGGATGATATGGAAAAATCCAACTAAAATTTTGATTTGACAATTGATATCCATCCATTCCTGGTCCAGAATCTTTAAATTGGTCGTAATTATTCATAACAGCTTCAGTCAGATGATATGATAAATCTTCAGAGGTTGTTTCCAATGTAACAAAAATTGGATAAGGGTAATTCATTCCTTCAAAAGATTTATTACTATCGGAAGATCCTACAAAGTTTGTTACAACTGCTTTAGCAAAATGGGGAGCTGTAGCTATTGCTCTTTTCCAACTTACTTCATCGTTATGTGGCATTGGTGGAAAGAAAAGACCTCTAGGTGAAGCATTCGTTTTATTAAAAATACTACTTACAGAAGAACCCATACTTGCATCTGCTTGACCATTTATAACTGCATTAGCCGATGCTCCGTAACCAGAAACCTCTACCTTAATAACATCATCCCATGTTAGGCCACCAAACGCTAAAAAACCTGCCATGTTTCCATTAAGAGCTGGAGATCCTTTTACCCAAGTAACTCTTTTCCCTTTTAGATCAGCCATTGTTTTAATATTTGCATCGGCAGCAGTAGCTACTGTTTGACCATTTCTTCCAATATTATTGAACATATTGTAAACTTTCATTGGTCCCCATTTTTTATCTGCAAACATAAACACGCCCTCTTGCGCAAATAAACTTGCTATTCCACATGCGCATATTTCTGCTTGTCCTGCTTTAAGTGGGACCATTCTAGAAACATCATTTTTGCCAGGAATTATTCTTAAATCCGTACCATAATTTTTTTTAAGCATTTGGCCAATACCAACAGATTGAGCATAACCCGATGAGGTTGTTCCGTATGCAGTCCAAGAAATGTTTTTAGGTAATTTATCAGCAATAGAATTTGATACATTAAAAGAAATTACTAAAGCTAAAAAAGAAAAGTAAAAACAAAATTTTTTCATATTAATTCCTCCATCTTTTTAATATTAACTATAAGATTACATCTTCTTTTTAAATAATCAAATTGATACTGGTAAATTTATAATAAAAAAAATTAAGATAATTAAATAATAAGAAGTCTTATTGCTAAAAAGATTAATACTAATTGGAAAATTCTCATGAATATTTTGTTACTAATTTTCAAAAGTAATAACTGACCGATTCTACTTCCAATTAATGTTGCTGGTAATATCATTAAAAAAGTATCTATATATTCAAAAAAAGAAAATCCAATAAATGTAAACCCTATTATTTTTATTAAATTACCGATTAATCCAAAATAACCTAAAGTGCCCACAATAGATTTTTTTTCTGAAATGCTTTGTTTTACAATAACAGCTAAAAGAGGAGCAATTACACCCACTAATATGTTTAAAATACCTGTAAAAAAACCAACTATTAAATATAAATTTGTAGGAACTTTTAAACTGTCTATAATTTTTAAATTCTGAATTCCAAGTGCAAGTAATATAAAAAATCCAATTAAATTTTTAATATTATCACCATCTATATTTTGAAAAATTTTAAGACCTATAAATATTCCAATAGGTAACAATAATGAAAACTTAAATATTATATTCCAATTTACAAATTTCCTTAAAAGCCATGTTCTTGTTATATTTGAAGTAAATTGAATAACTCCATGTACTGGTATTGCTTCTGCTGGATTCATAAACTGAAGCATGGCAGCTAATAGTACCGTACCTCCACCTGCCCCTGCTATTGATGTCATCAAGGCTGTAAAAAATGATAGAACTGCTAGAATAATATTTTCTGATAAAGATAGTTCAAGCATTTAAGATGCCTAGTTTAAATAATTTAGAATAAATTTAATTTGTAAAGCTGTGACATTATTTGATAAAATCAAATTATCAAACAAATAAAAACAAAAGAGAGAACTTTCAAATTGAAAATTAAGGATCAAGTTGTAATAAATTCAATAAATAATGATAACAATAATTTATGCATTGATTTCTTTATTAGAAATAATAAAACTTTTGGTTATCAAGAATATAGAAAAGATCCAGAAAATATTTCAGAATGGTATAGAATTGGTAATTATGATTATAAGGTTTTTTCAAATAAAGACGATGCTTATCATGACGCAAAGAAAACTATTGTTTGGTTTAAATAAAAATGAAAATTGTTAGTTTACTTCCTTCAGCTTCAGAAATTATTTGTGATATGGGATTATCTAATTATTTATACGCAGTAAGTCATGAGTGTGATTATCCAGACTTAATTAGAGGAATTAAAAAAGTCACTTCAAGTATTATACCAAACAATTTGAACCAAAGTTCAATTGATAAATTAGTTAAAAAGGCTGTTAAGAATGATATTCCTCTTTATAAAGTGGATAACGATGAAATACTTAAAATCAATCCCGACCTAATAATTACTCAAGGACTATGTGATGTTTGCTCTATCTCAGAAAACGTTATTCAAGCAACATTAAAAAACAACTTATGTACTCTAAAATCTAAGACAAAAATTATCTCACTAAATGGAACAACCTTTGACGAAATTTGTTCAGATATTTTGATGATAGGTATAGCAGTCAATAAAGAGGAAACTGCTAAAAAAATAATTGCTCAAGCAAAACTTAAAAAAAAACAAGTTACAAGGAAAAGAACAAATAAAACTGTTCTTCTACTTGAATGGATAGACCCCTATTTTACACCAGGGCACTGGATACCTGAGCAAATAGAAATGGCAGGATTTTTGTCATGTATAGGTAATAAAGGAGAAAAATCTATAGAAATCACACCTAAAGATATAGCAGATCTAAATCCAGACTTTATTGGGATAATTTGTTGTGGTTATAATCTTGAAGAAAATAAATCTTTTGCAGAAAATATTTATCTTGATGAAAGGATTAATCATATTGAAGCAATTCAAAAACAAAGAGTATATGCATTTGATTCTAATTCTTACTTCAGCCGACCGTCTTTAAGAGTTTTAGACGGTGTAATTCAGTTGAGCAATGCCATTTCAGATACAAACCCAAAATTTCATTGTAAAAAATCAGACTTTATAAATAATAGGAAACTCTCTTCCTGTTAATTTATCACCAGTTTTAAGCTTAATATTTTCAAAGGGTGGTGAGCCTTTACCTTGTCTATCCACAAAAAATGCATCATCACCAACAATTCTTGCTGAAAACACTCTTCTTCTGCTATTTTTGTTAATATTTTCTGAAGCTCCATGAAGTGTTCTAAAGTCAAAAGCAACAGCGTCACCTGCTTTAATATCCCAACTTAATATTTTGTAATCTTTTCTATTTGAATTAATATCCGGTACTTCCTTGGAGTTATCATTTTCGTACAAATCATTCCCATTAAATCTTTTGGGCTTATGTAATATATTCGATAAATGTGAGCCGGCTATGCACTCTAAACAACCTTCTTTTGAAATGTCATCTAGAGCAATCCAAAAACTGACACTCTGTTTACCGTCAACACAATAATATGGTTTATCTTGATGCCATGGAGTTACAATAGACGAACCAGGTTCCTTAACTAAAACATGATCATGAAAAAATCTTGATTTTTTGGACTTCATTAATTTTGCAGCATAAAATCCAATTTTTGATTTAAAAATAAAATCTTTAAATTCCGGTATTCTATCCCAATTAACTAAATCTTGAAAAAATGAAGCCGTTCCATCCTCAGGAGTATATGACCTTTCTCTAACACTAGGATTTTGAATTAATTTATCAACACCAATTCTAAGTGGGTCAAGCCAATCTAAAAATATTCCTTTACATAAAACTGCACCCTCAGTGGAAAAATCCTCAATTAATGTATTATCTATAAACTCCATCCCATTCTTCCACAGGTTGTAATTTACCATCTTTACCTAATCTTGGTCTGTTCCTAGTAAATGTGTTTTCTGAACCTACAACACCGTAATCCATATAACCTAACCTTACCAAAGGCCTAGCTGCGCTAGCATTAAACAGCCCATCTTTAATAAACTTATCGTTTATAAAAATACCAACAACCTGCCCAAATATTACATAGTTTCCTGTTCCTTTGTCTCTATCTACATTTGGGAGGTCTATTGTTTTCCAATGTTTGCATTCAAGAGCAGCAGATGCTTCAGAAACAAATGGTGCAGAAACAAATTTACCTATTTGTGGTTTTAAACCTGCTAATTCAAATTCATCAATATTTGAATCTGCGGGAACAGAACTACCATTCATATGATCAAACAAATCTTCAGTTGCCAAAGAAACAGTAAACTCTCCTGTTTCTTCTATATTTTTAACTGAATCTTTAATATCTACCGAAGAAAACATTACAAAATGAGGTCTATCTGCAATTGCATTAAAGTAGCTGTATGGAGCTAAATTATAAACACCTGTTATAGAACGACTTCCAATCCAACCAATCGGCCTCGGGGCTACAATTGCTTTGAAAGGGTCATGTGGTAGACCATGCTCATTTTTTAAGGTATCGTAGTGCATTATATTTTCCTATTTATAACAAAAAATGTAGATTAAAATAAACAATATAAATTAAATGTATAGAATATTATTAAATTATTTATTTTATAAAATTCCCAATTTAACGGTGAAATATGATTGATAGAGAAATTAAAGTTATAGGTTTTATTGGACTAGGTGTCATGGGTTGTTCCATGAGTAAAAACTTACTTAAAAATAAAAATTGGAATGTCTTAGTTAAAGATTTGAATGCCAACAAAGAAAAAGAATTAGAAAATCAAGGTGCTAAAATAGCCAGTGACACTAGAGAAATTTTTACTTTATCAGATTTAGTTATTACATGTTTACCAGGAGGAGATTTTGTTAAAGACCTATATTTTGGTAAAGATAAACATATCTATGATATAAAAATCAATCAGTTTATTATCGATATGTCAACATCGCAACCAGATTTAATGATTAAATTAGAAAATGAGATTAAAATAAAAGGTGCTCATTTTGCTGATGCTCCCATTGCCAGAACAAGACAGGCTGCTATTGATGGAACTTTAGCTATAATGGTTGGGTCTGATAAAGATGTTTATAATAAAATTCTGCCCGTGTTACGATATATGGGTAAGGATATTCTGCATTGTGGAAAATCAGGAACAGGACAACTTACCAAAATATTGAATAACATGATACTTTTTGAAACAGTTGTAGCATTAAGTGAAGCAGCTAATATTGCTGAGCAATACGGCATGAACGTTGAAAATTTATATGAAAATATTACAAAATGTTCTGGAGATAGTTTTGCTCTTAGAAACCATGGGTTAAAAAGTATTGCTAAAAATAATTTTCCTTCACCGGCGTTCTCCTCAGAATATGCTCTCAAAGATTTATCTTACGCTTTAGAGTTAGGTCAAAAACTCAATGTTAAAATGCCTGGAGCATTATCAGCAGAAAATATCTTAAAGACTTCAATTAAAAATGGTGACAAAGACTTATATTTTCCTGTAATGAAAAAATATTTTAGTTAAAGATTAACCTCTACCTACAAATGGCATTTTATTTGCCATAACAGTCATATTTAGAACATTTACCGTTACAGGTAAATTAGCCATGTATAAAACTGCTTCTGCTATGTGCAGAGAGTCTATAACTGGCTCAATATCCATATTACCATTGGCCTGAGGAACCCCCTCTTTCATTCTCTGTGTCATTGGCGTTTCAGCATTTCCAATATCAATTTGACTACATGCAATGTCATATTTTCTTCCATCCAATGAAATTGTCTTAGTCATTCCTGTAACAGCGTGTTTTGTTGCTGTATATGGTATACTTCCTGGTCTGGGAGTAACTGAAGACACACTGCCATTATTTATTATTCTACCACCTTGAGGTTTTTGTTTTCTCATCAGAGCAAAAGCATATTTAGCGCATAGAAACATTCCATTTAAATTAATGTCTACGACACTTTTCCAGTTTTCAAATGGCATTTCGTCTATTGATTGTGCCGGCACACCTATCCCTGCATTATTAAATAAAACATCAATTCTTTCGTGCTTTTTTTCTATAATTTTGAATACATTTTCTACCGAAATTTGATCACTTACGTCACACGACATTACTTCAGTTATGCCAGTACATCTCTGTTGTGTTTCAATTAATTTATCTTTTCTTCTTCCTATTAAATAAACAATGAAATCTTCTTTTGATAATACTTCAGAAACTCTCCTGCCAACTCCTGTTCCTGCTCCTGTAACCATTGCAATTTTTGACATTTTTATTTCCTTTTTTAATTAGACTAGGTATATTTATTAAAAATTTATTAAAATCTTATCATTTTAAGTTAAATATAAATACAAAAATCAAAGTTTTTTATTAGAAGATTTTATTATGACAGAAAAAGTTTTTATTGGCTGTGGCGCTGGATTTTCAGGTGATAGATTTGATGCATCAATTCCAATTGTAAACGAATTTAAAAAAATAAATGCTCCTAAATATCTAATGTTTGAAGTCCTTGCAGAAAGAACTCTTGCTATAGCCCAACAATTTAGATTAAAAAATCCTGAGGAAGGTTATTCACCATTTTTAGATTCTTACATAAGTCCAATTCTTGATGATTGCCTCGAAAATAATATAAAAATAATTTCAAATATTGGTGCTGCAAATCCTATGGGAGCGGCTAAAAGAATACTTGAAATAGCAAAAAAACAAAATACTAAAAAACCTAAAATTGGTGTTGTTTTAGGTGATGATTTATTAGAATACATGTCTAACGATGAAATACTAAATAGTCCAACAATGGAAGGTTTGGATTTTTCTAATAACAAAATTACTGCAGCTAACGTATATCTTGGAGCTCAACCCATTGCTGAAGCTTTAGAGATGGGTGCTGACATTGTAATTGTTGGAAGAACAGTTGACAGTGCTCTTGCCTTAGGACCCTTATTATACGAATTTAAATGGAAAGAAAATGAATTAAATTTGATTGGCTCAGGTACAATTTGTGGCCATCTTCTAGAATGTGGAGCTCAAGTAACTGGAGCTTATTTTGCTGACCCTGGCTTCAAAGACGTACCTAATCTGGCTAACGTTGGTTTTCCCATAGCAGAAGTTAATCAAGATGGTTCATTTATTATTACAAAACCTGACGGAACAGGTGGTCTAGTCAGTCAAGCAACGGTTACAGAACAATTGTTGTACGAGACACATGATCCTTCTAATTACTTAGTCCCAGATGTAACGGCTGACATGACAAGTTTAACTTTAGAAAACAATGGAGAAAATAGAATTTTAGTTAAAGGAGGTAGAGGTAAAAAATCTCCTGAAAAACTAAAAGCTACTATTTGTTGTGATAATGGATTTATGGGTGAAGCTGAAATAAGCTATGCGGGACCTAACGCACTTGCACGAGCAAAACTTGCAGGTGAAGTAATTAGTGAAAGAATTCAAATTTTAGGATTACAAGGACAGTTGAGAGTTGAAATTATTGGTGCTGGATCAGTTCATTATTCTATGGATGAAACATCTTCTTATCATCTTCCTGAAAATGGTGATTACAGAGTAAGAACTTCCGCAATATATCCTAAAAAAGATCAAGCACAACAAATGGTTGATGAAGTCATGTCATTATATTGTTGTGGACCTGCTGCTGGAGGTGGAGGACGTGGTTATGTTACACCTCAATCATCAACTGCATCTATTTTAGTTAACAGAGACATTGTTGACCCCAACATTCAAATTAAAATTATATAAAATTCTTTTGAGGCAATTATGATTATATTAGACTTACCTGTTCATGCAATTGCTCATGCTAGAGCTGGTGATAAAGGAGATGTATCTAATATTTCACTTATTGCTTATTTAGATAGTGGATGGAAGGTAATAAATGATCTTGCTACTGAAGAAAGAGTATTGGATATTTTCAGGCATTTAGGTGCAACTCAAGTTAAAAGATTTGAACTTCCATCTCTAAAAGCATTAAATTTTGTAATTCAAAGTGCTCTTGGGGGTGGTGTTAATAGCTCCTTAAGACTTGATAGACACGGTAAAACTTTATCTTCACATCTACTTCACGAGCTAATTTTACCTATTAGTGAAGACATGATACCCTCTAATTCACCATATTTAAAAAATTTTAAGGAATGAAAAATGCAAGAAGCTGGATCACTCTTAGTAAAATTACTTGAAAAACAAAAAGTTGATAGAGTGTTCTGCGTTCCAGGCGAAAGCTACCTTTCGGTAATGAATGGTCTCCAAGAAACATCTATAGAAACAATTCTTTGTAAACACGAAGGCGCGGCGTCAATGATGGCTGAAGCCGATGGTAAGCTTACTGGCAGGCCTGGTATTGCTTTTGTAACTAGAGGTCCAGGAGCTACAAATGCTGCATCAGGAATACATATTGCGCAGCAAGATAGTACTCCTATGATATTATTTGTAGGCCAAATTGGTAAGGAAATGTATGGCCGAGATGCTTTCCAAGAAGTTGATTATCAACAATTTTATGGTGGTATGGCAAAATTAGTAATTGAAGTTCAGCAATCTGACAGATTATCAGAAATCTTCTCACGAGCTTATCACACAGCTATGTCAGGAAGACCTGGACCTGTTATAATAGCATTACCAGAAAACATGCTAACTGAAAAAACAGATAAAAAACCATTAGAGTTCATTGATCAATTGATGTCTGCTCCTACAACAAAGGATCTTGCACAATTTATTGAAGAAATAAAAGAAGCTAAAAATCCAATTGTTGTTTTAGGGGGATCAATATGGTCTCACGAAGCTGAAAAAGATTTAATATCTATTTCTGAAATGCTTGGATTAACAATAATTACATCTCATAGAAGACAAAGTTATTATAATAATTTACATAAAAATTATGGTGGTGATCTCGGGCTTGGTGTTAATCCAAAATTAATCAATCGAATTAATAATAGTGATTATCTAGTATTGTTAGGTGGTAGATTAAGCGAAAACCCTTCGCAAGGTTTTACATTGTTGGGTATTCCAGAACATAATAAAAAGTTTATTCATATTCATCCAGGTTCAGAGGAAATAGGAAGAATTTATAAACCTCATCTTGGAATTGTATCAAATCCAATAGCATTTGTGAACATACTTAACAACGCATTAAAGGGTCTAAATACAAAACCCAATTCTAATAATGAACTTAATGCAGTTAAATCTCACGAAGAATATATTGAATGGGGCGATATGCCTTTAGAAGCTCCTAATTCAGGTGTTGACCTAACATCAGCTTTTAGAACTCTTAGAAAACATTTAGATCCTAATACAATTATTACTAATGGGGCTGGTAACTATGCTGTTTGGGGTCACAGATTATTTAGATTTACAAAAATTAAAACTCAACTTGCGCCAATTTCTGGTTCAATGGGATACGGACTGCCAGCTGCAATTGCTGCTAAATTAAGATTTCCTGACGACATGGTTATAGCCCTTGCTGGTGACGGATGTTTTCAAATGACTGAAAATGAATATGCCACAGCCGTTCAATATAATGCTGCAGTAATTGTATTAGTAGTAGATAATGAGATGTACGGAACAATTAGAATGCATCAGCATAAACATTATAAAGGAAATTATAAACATACTGGATTAGTCAACCCAAACTTTTCTGATTTAGCCAACGCCATGGGAGGCAAAGGTTATACAGTTGAAAATACCGAAGATTTTTATGAATTATTTGTAGAAGCTAATAATTGGGCAAATAAGAATAAGCTTCCCGCTTTACTTCATATTAAAACTGGGTCTGAGATGGTATTGCCTGGGAAGCGCTTCAACTCATTATAATTATTGATTAGGATTTCTCAAATAAAAATCATTTCCAAGAACTACCTTTTGTGATTTCAATTCTTTGATATCCTTCGAACAAATTTGTTCCATTACATTTGAAAGTTCGTCTTTTAATATATCATGTACGTGATCAGCTCCTTTATCTCCTAATGCAGCAAGACCAATAATAAATGGTCGTCCAGTCATTATAAAATCAGCACCAAGCATTAAGCCTTTACTTATGTCTTGACCAGAGTAAAAGCCTGAATCTATAATTATCGGAAATTTTGACCCTAGTTTTTTTCTAATTTCTGGTAATACTTGTAATGGGCTTGGCGCAATATCAATTTGTCGTCCTCCATGATTTGAAATATAAATAGCATCAATAATTTTACTAGCTTGAACTGCGTCGTTAATATCCATTAAGCCTTTAAGAATAATTGGACCGCTCCATAAATCCCTCACTTCTTTTAGATAATCCCAATCTAGATAACGTTGCATCTGGCTTCCGGCAAAGCCTGCTTTAGACTTTGCGTTTCCATGCCAGCTACCATCACTATATTGATCCATAGTCCCAAATGCAGGAATACCATTTATAAGCGTCCCAATTGACCATGATGGGCATATTGCTGCTTGAAAGAAAGTTCTTAAATTATTTTTAGGTGGCACTGATACTCCTGCCATTCTAAGCCTCTCTCTTCTGCTAGATGCGGGTATGTCGGCAGTAACAATTAAGGTTTTAAAGCCAGCATTTTTTGCCCTTTTTAATAAGTCATTTCTTATGGCTTTGTCCGCAGGAGGATATAACTGAAACCAACCCATACCATTAAGATGTTTTCCAACATCTTCAACTGAAGCACACGCAACTGTCGATAATGAATAAGGAATGTTATTTTTAACAGACATTTTTGATAATGCTATTTCTGCACCTGGCCACATTAAGCTAGTCATTCCCACAGGAGCCATTCCAAAAGGTGCGTCATATTCATAATCAAATAACTTAGTTTTTAAATTTGGGTTTACGGTTCCCTTTAAATACTGAGGAACTAAAAAAATTTGATTAAAGACCTTTCTATTATTTTCTAAAGCCTCATCATAACCAGTACCTGCAAATAAGTATTCTGCAGCAAAATGTGGCATTCTCCTTTTTGCAACATTAACCATATCACTAACTCTTGGATATTTATCAACTAGGTTAGACAAAGATTTCTCCTGAAGTTTATAAAAGTTGTGTATTAAATATTTTATAGTTAAATTATTAATTAAATCAAAAATAAAATTAAGTGAGTATAATTAATGATTGAAAATCCTCCTTTGATACAAATCAAAAAACCTGCTAGCAGAAACAGACCCAACAAAGAACAACTCAATTATTTCAAGGATGTTCCAACCGGTTTTATTTGTGATGCGCTAGATGGTTACGCTGCATTAGACCCTTCGATAAAACCCCTTTTAATTCCTGGAAAGATTGTAAATCATATTGTGGGGCCAGCATTGACTGTTTTTTCTGGGGCTGCTGACGTTTTAGGAATGGCTATAGCTTTAAGTGAAATACAAGAAGGCGACATTGTTGTTAATAGTGTAAGTGGTTTTCAAGGAACTGCCGCGGTCGGCGACAGAATAGCTGGAATGATAAAAAATAATGGAGGAGTAGGACTTGTTACTGATGGACCTATGAGAGACTTAAATGGAATTATTGAAACTGGTTTAGATTGTTTTTGCACAGGATTAAATCCAAATTCACCTTATAATAGTGGTCCTTCAAAAATTGGTTTTTCTATCGATATAGGAGGAAAAACTATAAATAGTGGTGATATTATTGTTGCTGATACCGATGGAGTTACAGTTGTTCCATTTGATAAAATTGATGAAGTAATTAAAAAGCTTGAAAGAATTGTTGAGGTTGAAAATGCTATGGATGTTAAAGTGTCTAATGGACTTAAGATATCTCAAAAAGCTTTAGATTATTTAAATAGTGGTCAAGTTGTTTATTACGATTAAAACAAAATTATTGATAAACTCTGCCTTCAGTAACTGTTTGTAAATATTCTATTGATAGATTTTCATTTATTTCAACAATTTTAAAACCTTCTTTAGTAATATCTATAACAGCATAATCTGTATAAACTCTGGATACCACTCCTGACCCCGTTAATGGTAATGTGCATTTTTCAACTAGCTTAGGTTTCCCTTCTTTAGTTAAATGTTGGGTCATTACAAAGACGTTTTTGGCTCCAGCTACTAAATCCATTGCTCCACCAACAGCTGGAATACCTTTGCCGGTGGACCAATTTGCTAAATCACCATTCACGGAAACCTCCATAGCTCCAAGCACACAATAATCAATATGTCCACCTCTTATCATGGAAAAACTATCTGCATGGTGACAAAAACTACCACCAGGTAAAATTGTAACTGGTTTTTTGCCTGCATTAATTAAATCAAAATCAATTTCATTTTCGTTAGGAGTTGGTCCCATTCCCAAAAGACCATTTTCTGAATGATAAATAATTTCACGATCATCTTTGATGTGTTGTGACACTAGTTCTGGCATTCCTATCCCTAAATTTACATATGATGCGTGTGGAAGGTCATTTGCTATTTTGGAAGCGATAACTCCCCTTTCCCATCCCTTTTCTGCATTCGTAAAATTTTTTTTTGTCATGGATATATCATTCCCTCCTCAATTGCATTTGTTTCAATAATCGGATTATCAATTTCAATGATCTTTTTTACAAATATACCTGGGGTTATAACATTTTCTGGATTAGTTTGATGAGGTTCTATAAGTTTTCTTACTTGAATTAAAGATTGTTTTGCTGCCATACACATTATAGGATTAAAATTTCTTGCAGTTTTTTTAAAAGTCAGATTACCATATCTATCTGATACATCAGCCTTTATAAGTGCAAAATCTGCATTGAGGGCCTCTTCCAAAATATACTTCTTGCCATTAAAGATTTTTTCTTCTTTTCCAATTGCTAAAGGAGTTCCAACCGCTGTTGCAGTATAGAATGCAGGTATACCTGATCCAGCCGCTCTAATTCTTTCTGCTAAAGTACCTTGTGGGACAACTTCCAATTCTATTTCACCCTTGTTATATAGTTCTTGAAAAGTTATACCTTTGGCTGATCTAGCAAATGAACAAATTACTTTTTTAACCTGTTTTTGACCAATTAATGCACCAAGGCCAACTCGTCCATTTCCAGAGTTATTAGCAATAATAGTGAGATCTTTAGCTCCATGATCAATCAAACCATGAAGAAGTTCTATTGGGCTTCCCGCTTCTCCAAAACCTCCAACCATAATTGTAGCTCCATCAAAAACATCTGATAACATTTCTGCAATTTCTGTTTTTATTTTGTTGATTTGCATTTTGAGCTTTCATGTTGTTTAAATTCTTTTTAAATATATAATATCATTTATACACTAAAAATAAATTAAACTGAATGGTAATAAAAATGAATTTTGAATACTCCGAAAAAGATGAAAACTTTCGAAAAGAAGTGAAAGATTGGCTTGATGAAACCCTTCCCAAATCTCTTTCCGAAAAAGTAAAGAAATATCAAAGACTAACGAAAGAGGATTATGAAATATTCATGAACAACCTAACTGCTAAAGGTTGGTTAGCATGGCACTGGCCTAAAGAATATGGGGGAACAGGTTGGAACGCAATTGAAAAACATATTTTTGAAGAAGAAATAATTAAGGCTTCTGCTCCTAGGATTGTACCTTTTGGAGTTAATATGCTGGGTCCAGTATTGATAGAATTTGGAACTGAAGAACAAAAAAATTATTATCTTCCTAGAATTTTAAGTAATGAAGATTGGTGGGCACAAGGTTACTCTGAACCAGGTGCTGGTTCGGATCTAGCTAGTTTAAAGACAACAGCAGTAGATAAAGGTGATCACTATCTAGTTAATGGCCAAAAAACTTGGACTACTCTTGGTCATCATGCTGATAAAATATTTTGCTTAGTTAAAACAGATTTAAATGCAAAACCGCAACTAGGAATTTCTTTTTTATTGATTGATATGGATACTCCTGGGGTCGAAGTAAAACCAATAATCACCTTAGATGGTGAACATGAAGTGAATGAAGTATGGTTTACAAATGTAAAAGTTCCCAAAAAAAATATTGTTGGAAAAGAAAATGAAGGATGGACTTATGCAAAATATTTATTAACTTTTGAGCGAACTGGTATCGCTGGTGTCCCTTATTCAAAATCAGCATTAAATCACTTAAAAATGATATCTAAAAGATCTTTAAAAAATGGCAAACCCTTAATTGAAGATCCTATTTTCTCTTCTGAGATTGCTGAACTAGAAATAGATTTATTAGCTATGGAAATTTTCAATTTAAGAACAGTAAGTGCTGCCGCAGAAGGAAAAGCTCCTGGAATGGAAAGTTCGTTACTTAAAATCAAAGGGACGCTTGTTAGACAAAAAACAACCGAGTTACTCAGAAAAGCACTAGGACCACAAGCGCTTCCCTATTTACCAGAGCAATTTGATGAAGGATGGAATGAGATGCCAGTTGGACCTAGTTATGCTGGCCCAATAGCAAAACAATATTTTAATATGCGGAAGATATCTATATATGGCGGATCTAACGAGATCCAAAAAAATATAGTAGCAAAAGCATCATTTGGCTTATAGGAACAAATATGGATTTTACATTATCTGAAGAAAGAAAAATGCTTCAGGAGACTGTTGGAAAGTTTTTTAACAGTAATTATAAAAATATAGATAAAAGAAGCGAAAATGTAAATTTACCTGAAGGTTATTCAAAAGAATTTTGGAAAGAAAGTTCAGATTTAGGAGTAATTAGTGCTTTAGTATCTCCAAAGTTTGGTGGATTAGGTGGAAGTGGAGAAGACATTTCAATTATATTTGAACTTGTAGGAAAATCACTATGTGTAGAGCCTTTTTTATCATCAGCTGTGTTATCTAGTACTGTATTATCTTCAATATCAAATCCAAGAAATGATTTAATTACTGACATAATAGAAGGTAATTTATTAATATCATTTGCTCATTGTGAAATGAATAATAGGTATGAAGATCATTACATTGAGACTAACGCTTATTTAAAAAATGATGAATGGAATATTAATGGAACTAAATCATTTGTCATGAATGGAGATGATGCTAGCAAAATCATTGTTTCAGCAAGAATAAATGGTGATGTAAATGACAGGGATGGGATAGGACTATTTTTGGTTGATAATGACCAAACTTTAAAAAGACCTTATAATACAATAGATGGTTATAGGTCGACAGAGCTAACTTTTAAAGATTTAAAAGGTGAATTACTTGCAAAAGATGAAAATGCTCTAAAATGCATTATCAAAGCTAATTCTGCAGGTGCCTTAGCTTTGTCAGCAGAAGCTTTAGGTATTATGCAAATTTGTTTTGATTTAACACTTGATTATTTGAAGACAAGAAAACAATTTGGCAAATCTATTGGGGCTTTTCAAAGTATTCAACATAGGATGGTTGACATGATGCTTGAGATAGAACAAGTAAAATCAGCAGTAATGTTAGCTTCATCCACTTTTGAGACAGATGATTTAACAAGAGATAAAAATATTTCAGCAGCAAAAAATTTGGTTGGTAGAGTTGGTAAATTAATTGCTGAAGAAACAATTCAATTACATGGGGGAATTGCAATGACTTGGGAGTATTCTGCAGCACATTATGCAAAAAGACTTATAATGATAGATCATTTAATGGGTGATAGCGATTATCACAGAGACAGATTTAAACTTTTAAGCAACTTTTAATTATTGACTAACAAAATAGACGCCTTACTTCTAAAATCTTTTGGAACTTCAATAGATTTTCTCTTTTTTAAGTCAAATAAAACTGCGACTATTTCAATATCCATTAAAATATCACCAGAGGCATCATCAACCATGTGATGGATGAATTTAAGGGATTTATTACCAATTTTAGTGAAATTAGTATGCATGGTAACAGCCATACCAAGAGGTGCTTTTTTAAAATATCTAACTGAATAATCGAGAGCGGCTGAACCAATACTATATTCAGTCCTCCAATTGTAATCTGCCCCACAATAAGTAAACAAATGAGTTGCCGCATCAGAGACGCACCCAATTTTAAATTGACTGGAACCCACTAATTCATAGTCTAAATCCCAAGTATTTACGGCTTTTTTACACGATATAAAAGCTTTTTTAGATGGTTTATTTGAAGGTCTCTTGTCAGATAGTGGACGTAAATCTTTAAATTGTGGTTCGTTAAGATAAGTAGAGCTTTTAATAGAAAAAATTTCATTTATTATTTTTTTTATTTTTTCATCAATTTTAAATGAAATATTAGTTTCAAAATATGCTGATACATTTTGGTTATCAATACAGTAAATTTTAGTGAGTAAAATTATTTTATCATCATCAATATTTTTTATAGTAAAAATAAATTCTAAGGCACAACCTAGGCTTACTTCTTTACTAAAAATACATCTTTCATTAACAATTTGATAAATTAAATTATCTGAAGTTTTACTTGAGATTTTATTGAAAAGAATTTTTATAGCATCATTGTGTTTTCCAAAGTAATATTGAACGTTCATGTGAGACATTTGATCACAATCATTTTTTCTAACTAATCCTTTAAAAGCTGAAAAAATGTCTTTTTCAATTACTGGTTTATTTTTTGAAATACTATCTAAATTTATATCATTTACTATAACTTTTTTAACCACCATTAATTGATCTTTTGAACCATTGTTTAAGTTGGTGAGATGCAATTTATGAATAATTTGAATATCATCTTTTTGTTGTATTAAATCTGTTAAAATGTAAATAGTTTGAAATTCTTGATAACTAAAAACAAGATCATCTATTTCTAATTTCTCATCAAAATTGAAATCTATTTTCTTATTTAATAATGAAGAAGTAAAACCTGTTGCCTCTTCAAAAAACTTATACACAGAAGATACTTTAAGTTGGTTGCTATCGTCCAAATCAAACTTTTTGATAAGCCCCTTAAAAGTTTCTAAATTATTTATATGCATAGAATTAATAATATTAGGAAAAATCCTAATTTTTATCCCTCAACTCTAATTTTGCAACGCTCATATTATGAACCTCGTCTGGACCATCTGCCAACCTTAAAGCCCGAGCATAACCGTATGCATAAGATAATGGAAAATCTGATGTTACACCACCGCCTCCGTGAATCTGTATTGCTCTGTCAATCACTCTAGTAGCCATATTAGGTGCTACAACTTTTATCATTGAAATTTCTTTTCTTGCAATTTTATTTCCAACTGTATCCATCATATGAGCGGTCTTTAATACTAACAATCTAGCTTGTTCAATCTCAGCTCTACTTTCTGCTATTGCCTCCATAACAACACCCTGTTGGGCAATAGGTTTACCAAAAGCAACCCTAGACTTTGCTCGTGAAATCATTAATTCTAATGCTCTTTCAGCTTGACCAATTAATCTCATACAATGATGAATTCTACCTGGTCCCAAACGACCTTGAGCTATTTCAAACCCTCTTCCTTCACCTAAAAGAATATTAGAGGCGGGAACTTTTACGTCTTTAAACTCTACCTCAGCATGTCCATGTGGTGCGTGATCATAACCAAATACAGGCAAATGCCTTAAAACTTTAACACCAGGGGTATTAAAAGGAACAAGTATCATAGACTGCTGTTTATACTTATCTGCACTAGGATCTGTTTTACCCATAAAAATCATAATCTTACACCTCGGGTCCATTGCACCTGAGGTCCACCACTTCTTGGCATTAATTACATAGTGATCTCCATTCTTGACAATGCTAGCTTGAATATTAGAAGCATCTGAGGACGCCACGTCTGGCTCGGTCATTGCGAAAGAAGATCTAATTTCTCCACTTAATAAAGGAGTTAGCCAATCTTTTTTCTGTTCTTCAGTACCATATCTTACCAAAACCTCCATATTTCCAGTATCTGGGGCAGAACAATTAAAAATTTCGGCACCTATTGGAGATCTTCCCATTATTTCACAAAGAGGAGCATATTCAGTATTAGTAAGACCTGCACCTAAATTACTTTCAGGAAGAAATAAGTTCCACAAACCCTCAGATTTTGCTTTAGCTTTTAATGTTTCCATTATTTCTGGTATGCACCATCTTCCACCCTTCTCCACTTGATTTTTATAAACATCTTCATTTTCATAAACGTTTTCGTTCATAAAATTTGTAACTTTTTCTTGTAGATCTTTTACTTTTTGAGAATATTCGAAGTCCATTTTTTTCCTCTAAGTTAAATTAAAAACATTATTTGCCCTATTTATAAGAGCATCGATTCTAGTTCCAAAATTTGCAAACCTTTTATCTTTTGTTTGTCCTTTTTGAAACCTATAAAATATTTGTTGTAATATAACAGCTAACTTAAATGCACCAAAAGCATAATACCAGCTAATATTTTGTAAATTAAAACCAGTTTTTTGTGAGTAATAATCTATCATTTCAGTTCTAGTAGGATAATAAATTTTATCTGTTGGCATTGAAGTAATATTTTTGCATTCTTCATGATCATTTTCATCAATCCAATAATTTAGCATATGTCCTACATCCATAAGAGGGTCACCTCTTGTGCACATATCCCAATCAAACACCGCAACAGGTGTAATTTCTTCAGAGTTACTCCACATAATATTATCTAATTTAAAATCATTGTGTAAAATAGTAGTCGCTTGTGGCTCAGGTAAATTTGATCTCAAATAGTTTATTAATTTGTCAAACTTAGGTTTAAGAATTTTGTTGTCAGTTGATTTTTTCCATCTAACTTCCCATCCATCAAGTTGTCTTTTCACAAACCCTTCAGGTCTTCCTAAATTTCCTAAACCCACGAGCTCTGGGTTAATTTTATGAAGATCTGCCAAAACATCAATAATGCGAAAGCTCAATTTTCTTACATTTTCCTTAGTTTGTTTTATAAAAGGTTCCATTTTCTTTCTAATAACAAAGCCATTTCTTCTTTCAATAATGTGAAAAGTCGAGCCAATTACGCTTTCATCACCGCAAAAATATAAACTTTTTGGTGCTAAAGAGAACATAGTATTGATTTTAGATTGAACAGTGTGCTCTCTAAACATGTCATGTGACGAAGGTGCTATAGGGCCTAAAGGTGGCCTTCTAAGTACATATTCTGTCTCATCTACTTTTAAAAGATAGGTTAGATTTGCATGCCCTCCTGAGAATTGAAGGGTTTCAATATTTTTAAATTGCATATTTAAAGTATCTTTTAAATATGAACTCAAATTATTTAAATTAAGTTGCTCATCTTGTCTAATTTCAATTAATTCTTGGTCAATTAAATTCATATCAAGTTACTAACAATATTCTAAATTATTTTAAATTAAAATTATTTGGTTATATTTTATAACTACTTATTATGTTAAATAAAAGTACAATAAGTAAATTATTATAATTAAACTCAAGGAAAAGTATGAAAAATTTATTTGATTTAAATGGAAAAACAGCGCTTGTTACTGGAGGGTCAAGAGGCATAGGGGCTATGATTGCTGAGGGGTTTGTTAGAAATAACGTTAAAACATATATAACGTCTAGAAAAGCAGAAGATTGTGATAATAAAGCGAAGGAACTTTCAGAATTTGGAGAATGTATTTCGGTTCCTGCTGACTTAACTGATATGAATGAAATGAATAAATTAGTCTCTCGAATAAAAGATAAAGAAGAAAAACTAAATATTCTTGTAAATAATGCAGGTGCTGCGTGGGGTGCATCTTTTGATGATTTTCCTGAAAATGGTTGGGATAAAGTAATGGATACAAATGTAAAATCAGTGTTTTTCTTAACTCAAAAATTTGCTGATATTTTAGAGAAATCCGCTAGTAATACTGATCCATCAAGAATAATAAATGTAGGTTCGATAGATGGAATAGGCATCCCAAGAGCAGAGACATACTCCTACCCTGCATCAAAGGCTGCTGTTCATCAACTTACTAGAGTTCTAGCAAATAGGTTAGCTAAAAGAAATATTAATGTTAATGCAATAGCCCCTGGTCCTTTTCAAAGTAATATGATGGCCCATACGCTGCGGGAGCATGGAGAAGAGATTAAGTCTTCTGTACCAAGAGGTAGGATTGGTATCCCAGAAGATATGGCAGGAGTTTCAATTTTTTTGTCTTCGAAAGCCAGCTCTTATATTACCGGATCTATAATACCAGTGGATGGCGGTTCTCTTATAGCAAGAAGACACATGGAATGAGAAAATTGCTAAAATAATTAAGTTAATTTTAACTAATTTTATGACCTCCAAATTGGTCTCTTAGTTTATTTTTAAGAATTTTTCCTGTAGCTCCTAAAGGAATTAAATCAGTAAAAAGAACATCATCAGGTATCATCCATTTTGCTATCTTACCTTCATACATGTTTAGAATGTCGTCTTTCGAAGGTGATTTGCCTGGCATGGGTTGCACTATAACTATTGGTCTTTCTTCCCATTTTTCATGGGGCACTGAAATTACTGCAGCATTAGCTACTTCCGGATGACCAACACAAATATTTTCCAAATCTATGGAACTTATCCATTCTCCACCAGATTTAATGATATCTTTTGTTCTATCCGTTATGGTCATGAAACCATCTGCATCTATCTTAGCAACATCGCCCGTGTCAAACCAACCTCCATCAAGAAATCTATCTTTTTCTGTAGTATCATTATAATACTCCTTAAGAACCCAGAAGCCTCTTGAAAGTAACCTACCCTGAGTTTCTCCATCTTCAGGTAAATCATTACCTTCATCATCAACTAATTTCATTTGGTGACCAAAAATAGTTCTACCTTGTGCAATTTTTTGATCATAATATTCAGTTCTATTTTTTGGCTCTTCCGCAAGTGCAGGCATATTTACAGTACCTAATGGGCTCATTTCTGTCATACCCCATGCATGTATCACCTCAGCTCCGAACTCATCTTCAAAACCTTCAAATAATGTCCTTGGACAGGAAGATCCTCCTATGACTAACCTTTTAACTGTATCTATTCTTTTACCAGATACTCTTAAGTGGTTTAATAATAAAAGCCAGATAGTCGGCACTCCAAGAGAAATTGTAACCTTTTCTGCATTCATGAGATCTGTTATGCTTTCACCATCTAACTTAGCACCAGGAAAAACAATTTTAGTCCCACACATTGGTGCTGCATAAGGCGTACCCCAAGCATTTACATGAAACATTGGAACAACAGGCATTACCACATCTTTAGCACCATAAGGGACGACATCTTTTAAATTCATGCCATATGCATGAAGAACAGTTGACCTATGTGAATAAAGCACACCTTTTGGATTGCCAGTAGTTCCAGAAGTGTAACATAGTGATGAAGCTGTTTTTTCATCAAATTGTGGCCAGACAAATTTATTAGATTGATCTTTAATAAACTCTTCATAACATATAACTTTTATACCATCTTTAATATTGGGTTTAACCATATTTTTTTCGTCAGTCATAATAACTAAAGCTTCAACGGTTTTAAAATTTTCTGATGCTTTCTCTATTAATGGTAAAATATTCAAGTCAACGCATAGGACTTTATCTTCGGCATGATTTACAATATAAGATACTTGGTCAGGGTGCAATCTAGGATTAAGTGTATGGCAGATAAGGCCGCTACAAGAAGTTGCATAATATATTTCTAAATGTCTATAGCCGTTCCACGCTAAAGTTCCAACCTTATCACCTTGCTTTAAATTTAATGATTTAAAAGCATTAGCTAATTTTTTAGTTCTCTTTCCCCAACTTGAATAATTGTATTTATGAATACCACCTTCAACTGTATTAGAAACAATTTCTTGTTTTCCATAATTTTTAATTGCATGTTCAAAAATGCTTGAAACTAGCAAAGGATGGTCCTGCATTAAACCTAACATTCTATAACTCCTAAAATTATATAATGATATAATATATTAAAAATATTATTAAAACCTAAAATTTATCTTCCATTTCATCAATTAACAAAGATTTTAAAATCTTGCCATTTTTATTCTTTGGCAACTCCGAATCTAAAAATGTCCAGTAATCAGGTTGTTTGTATTCAGAAAGATTTTTTAAACAAAGTTTTTGTAATTTTTTTAAATTTTTACTTTGGTTGTTTGAATAAATGATAACATGTATTTTTTCTCCTAAAATCGGATCCATATGAGGTATCACAGCAACTTCTAAAACCAAACCACTCAAACTTATTAAATTTTCTATTTCAGTAGAATAGATTTTGTAACCTCCCCTATTTATTACATCTTTTTTTCTATCTAAAATATATATATATCCATTTTTATCTTTGTACCCAATATCACCAGACTTCCAATATCCGTTAACAAATTCTTCTGAGGTTTTTTTTTTATTTTTCCAATAACCTGGGATGACCATAGGTCCAAAAATCCACAACTCTCCTGTTTCTTCAATTGAAACTTGTTCATTATTATCATTCATAATCATTATTTTGCCCGTTTCTACTACTTTCCCAACACTTGCTATAAGATTATTTTTATATTTGAGAGGCATTAATGTAGCAGGTGAACATGTCTCGGTAGATCCATATGCATTTACAAGTGAAAGATTAGGTAATAAAGATTTCAATTTTTTTATTGTTCCCAATGGCATAGATGCCCCACCAAAGCATCCAATTCGCCAACTAGATAAATCATATTTATTTAAATCGTCTCTAATTAAACATAAATTATACATGGCAGGAACCATTATTAAGTATGTTAAGTGTTCTTTTTCTGCCAGATATAGAAATTCTTTAACGTCAAACTTTTTCATTAAGATCAGTGTTCCACCAGAAAAAAACATTGTCATAATATGAGCTACTAAGCCAGTCACATGACTGGCGGGCACCACTAAAATACTGTTGTCTTTATCGGATAAACTGAAATGTCTTTGAAAATGAAGACAAGAGTGAATTATGTTTATATTTGTGATAACTGCGCCTTTTGGATTTCCAGTAGTACCAGATGTATATAAAATAAAAGCAGGATCTTCTTCGTCAACAACATAAAAAGATCTCTTATTTTCAGTTATATTTTTTTTTAATATTTTTTCGTCAAAATTTAAAAAGTACTTAACTGAAGTTATTTTTTGTTTTTCAGGTATGTTTATATTTAATAATTTATCAAAAAAAATACTATTAGGGGTACAATCATTAATAATAGTTTCATTTTCAACAATAGAAGATTTTGGGTTTAAAGGTACAATAATTATTCCATCTTTTAAGCCTGCAAGAATATATATCAGTAAGGGCCAAGAGTTTTCAAATAAAACACAAACTCTATCACCTTTTTTTATTCCTAGCTGGATAAAATGACAGGATTGATTAATAGCCAAATTATAAATTTCTTTATAAGAAATCCTTATACCGTCATCTATAACAGCTATATTAGCAGGATTTTTTTTTACATTCTTTTCAAATGCATGCCAAAAGTTTGTATCTCTTTTAACGAATGTAGAGACTAACCTATCCCGAAAATGAACCTCTTTGGAAACTTCTCGCATAAATTAAATAAACCTTCCTAACAATTAATTTAATTTACGTTTTCTCCTCTTTCAATTAGAAATTTTTTATCAAAAATATCCTCTGTGTGATTTTGTTCTGACTGACTTAGTATAATCGACATATTTTGTTTTTTTAAACCTTTTATCACCTCACTTAATCTCTGACTTAAAGCAGGTGCCACCCCTTCAAAAGGCTCATCAAGTAAAAGTAGTTGAGTTCCAGACACTAAGGCTCTTCCTAAAGCAGCCATTTTTTGTTGCCCTCCAGATAATAGCAAAGCTTTTCTTTCTGACATTTCTTTTAGCTCCGGCATTATTTGATAGACTAAAGTAAGTCTATTATTACTATCTAAACTTTTAATTGACCAAGATGGTAATAATATATTTTCTTCAACAGTCAATTCTGGTATCAAACCTCTATCTTCCGGCATATAACCTATTCCTAAAGCTGCTCTTTCATGGCTTGCTGAATTATTCAAATCTAAATCGTTAAATTTAATTGTACCATTTGCTAATTTGTTTACACCCATAATTGATTTCAACAGTGTGGTTTTACCAGCGCCATTTCTACCAATTAACGAAATCATTTCACCTTTTTTAATATCTAAAGTAAAATTTTTTAAAGCTAGAATAGCACCAATTTTGACACTTACGCTATTAACGGTTAACATTATGATTTTGCCTTGACTTCAGTTTTTCCTGTTACATATTTTTTAACATTACTATCGTTTAAAACTGTATTTCCATTTCCATCAGCAATCACCGCACCTTGATAAAAAGCTATAATTCTATCTGAATAATTTTGAACTATATCCATATCATGTTCAACAAAAATGACAGTTAATCCCTGACCTGACAGAGCTTTTGCAATAGTATCCATTAATGGATATTTTTCTTCTGCCCCTACTCCACTAGTTGGTTCATCCAATAATAAAATATCAGGTTTTCTTACTAATGCCATAGCTATGTCAAGAAGTTTTCTAACTCCACCAGGTAATTCACTTACTTGCCTGTGTGCAAATTCGTTTAATGCAAATCTATTTAGTATTTCATCAATGAAATCGCCATTTTCTTTCGATCTTGCATTTTTGAAATAAGAGTGTTTTTTTTGGGAGGTACCCAATGCAATAAGTAGATTTTCCCAAGCCGTCATAGGTTCAAAAATTTGAGGTATTTGAAATGATCTACTAATACCCTTTTGAGTAATTATTCTCGGATCAAGTTGAGTAATTTCTTCATTTTTTAAGTATATATGTCCGGTGTCTGGTTTAAGATATCCTGTAACCATGTTCATAAATGTTGTTTTTCCAGCTCCATTTGATCCAATTAGTGAAACCTTTTCTCCTTTATCAATATTTATATTGATATTATTGGCTGCAACTACAGCTCCAAAAGATTTATTAACATTTTCTGCTCTTAAAAGACTTTGTTTAGACATTTAGAAACTCTATAACTCTATTTATTTACTTTTTTTTAATCTATCAAAAAATTGTTTGAAAAAAGATCCAATTCCTGAAGGAATAAAAATAATACTTAATATCAGAAACAACCCTAAAATTAACTGCCACGTATCAGGGAAATATCTTCCTGAAAAAGATCTGACTAATTCTAATAACAACGCTGCCAAAAATACTGCCGGAACACTTAAATATCCCGCAAGTATTGATATGAATACAAATTCACCAGAGGTGGTCCAATATGTAAATTCAGGGTCTATATGTCCTAACGCAATTCCATTAAGAGCTCCACCCATACCACCTAATCCTGCTGCAATTGTAAAATTTAATACTGCTACATTAAAAGCTGAAGACCCGAGATATTCTACTCGCAGTTCATTCTCTCTAACAGCTAAGGCAATTAATCCAGGAGTCGAATCATAATAATACCTGAGCAAAATTGATATAAATCCTGTCATTATTATAGCAACCACGTACAATACATAATCAGCATATTCTGAAGAAGGTTTAATTCCAAAATAAGTAGACTCAGGAAGTACAAAACCGTCAGAACCACCAATTGCATCAATTTTTATTAAAATTCCGTATAGGACCATAGAAAAAGCAAGTGATAGCATGGCAAAAAATATATCTCGATATCTAGCAAGAAGTGGAGCTATTATTAAGCCAACCAAGCCTGTAAATAAAAAACTTACAAATAACAATAACATTGCATCAGTTAGACCGGCTTGTGTACCAAGAAGTCCAGCGGTATAACCACCAATTCCAAAAACAAAACCTTGGCCAAAAGATACCAATCCACCTCTCATAAGAGTAATTATTCCCAGACCAACAAGACCATAAGCAATAGCTTTTGTAATAACAAATACAAGCCAGTTTGGAATTAATAGTCCAACGAGAATTAGAAATGACATTAAAAAAATACTTTGAAACAATAAGTTATTATAAAGTTTTTCTGACATTATATTTTCCTAGCTTGAGCACCTTGAAACAAACCCTTGGGTTTAAAAATTAACATCCCTGCCATACAAAAATACATTATAAAAATTTCAGCCTCTGGAAGTTTATGAACACATGCTGCTCTTGCCATTCCAATTATCAAAGCACCAATAACAGCTCCTGGAATGCTACCTAGCCCTCCAATTATCACTACTGCAAAACTTTCAATTACAACCGCAACACTAATGCCAACCTGAACTGAAATTAATGGAGCAGTAAAAGATCCGGCCAATGCGGCTAAAAATGCTCCAATAAAAAAGGCTGCTAAATAAACTTTATTTATATTTACTCCCATACAACCACTTATTTCCGGATTATGAATGACTGCCAGTACTATTTTACCTGACTGAGTTTTATTAAGTACAAACCATAGAAAAAGGCCACAAAAAATAGCTAATCCGATAAGAGCTAAGTCATAACCGACATAATATAAAGATCCAAACTCTAGGGCTCCAAGAAGTTCTCTTGGTTCTGAAACATATAAGGAGTTCATTCCCCAAATTAATTTTTGAACATCTTCTAAAACAAGATAAATAGCATAAGTCACAAGAACGATTAAAACTTCATCTTGACCATAAAATCTTCTTAAAATTCCTCTTTCCATTATTGGAGTGATAACTATAGCCACTGCTAATGCTGAAACTAGCATCGCTAAAATAACTAATTGTTCTGGCATTCCCAATGAATAAAAAATAGGTACTAGTGTAGCAGTTGAGTAGGCTCCTAGTGCATATATTCCACCGTGAGCAATGTTAAGTATTTTAAGGACACCAAAAACAAAAGTTAAACCAAGAGCTACAATAAATAACCATGATGCATAAATCGCACCGTCTAAAACTATAGTTAAAATTTCATCAACCAATTTTTATCTCTTTAAGTAAATTTATTAGTAATAAATAAAGCCAAGACAAATGATTTTATGTCTTGGCCATATTATTTTTATTTTAAACTAGCAATCGGCTCCAGGAAATCCAGCATTAATCCAATCTACAGCTTTGATGCCATTAGGTGGGTTCACACAACTTGCTTTATATCTGACTATATCAGTAACAGTTATATTTCCATCCTTATCCTTTGCAGTTGTTCCAATAGCATGGGGTTGAATGGCCTGATGACCGTCACCAAGTTTCATTTGCACAAGACCACCTGGAGAGTCAAACTCAAGACCTTTAAAAGCAGCAGCTATTTCATCTTTATTAGGTTTTTTACCACCATTTTTTTCCATAGCTTTTTCAATTGCCATTTTCAGACCCATCAATCCTTGAACCATTCTATATGGAGGTTGTGCAGGGAAAACTCCATATTCGTCCATATATGATTTATAAAACCATTTATTTAACGCGGTGTCAGGAGCCATCATTCCATATTGTCCTCTTGCGCCCAGAATAACACCTTCAGGATACTTGTTACCAAGACCAGGCATTACATGGTCACCAGCTGAAAAAACAACCTGTGTTCTTTTAAACAATCCTCTAGGCTTGGCTTGCAAAATGAAAGATTGAAGGTCTCCACCCCATAGTGAACTATGAACAACTTTTGCTTTTGAATTCATTAAAGCAGAAATTTCAGTTCCATATTGACCTGAGAAAATTTTTGGAAATAATTCATTTTTAATTTCAGAACTAGGAGATAGTTTCTTTACTGAAACACTAAAATCTTTCCAACTATCTTTTCCCCAAGCATAATTTTGATTAATGCCAGCTATAGAACTTATATCGTGACCCTTTTCTATCAAATATTTTGCTATGGCAATATTATCCATAGCTGCGTGAGCTGCAGTTCTAAAAACATATTTATATGATGCGTCTTCAAAAACTCTAGGAGTTCCACAATCATAAAGTACAGTCAAAGCCTTGAGTTCGTCTGCTACTGACGGAATAGCCATACAATCACCAGAAGATACATAACCTAATACAGCATCAACTTTATCTCTTTGAACTAAATTTCTAAATTCTTGAACCTGCTTTGTTGCTCCACCAGATTCATCAATGGGTATCGCAGTAATTTTCATACCACCAAAACCTTTTTTATTATATGGTGCTGGCACTTTTCCTTCATTCAATAATTTAATAAATAACTTACCACCATTCCACGCAGGAACTCCGAATGGCTCAGCCGCCGGCCCTGATAAGAATGTTACTACACCAAGTTTAAAACCTTTATGTCCGTCAGCATTACTAATGCCCACAAAAGTTAATAAAGAAATCAAAATTGATGATATTAAAATTAGACATTGTCTAAAAAAATTCATTGTTTTCCTCCAAAGTTAAAAAAGTATCATAACTAAACTAAATATTTAATTATAATTCAATACATAAATTATAATAGTTTTTAAAAAATTATAGTCTAGACTGCTTTATTGCTTTTTTTAGATTAAATATTTCTTTTTGAGAAATTTTCATAAGTGGAGGCCTCACGATTGCCTCTTCCATCTTTCCAGTTAAAACTAAAACTTCCTTCATTCTATTATGCATATCCAAAAATGGGGGAGAATAGAAAGCTTGAGTTAAAGGAAAAATTTGATCATTAATTCTTTGGGCACTCTGTAAATCTTTGGCTTTAATAGCATTAAACATTTCAACCTGTAAAGAAGCAATTACGCTGCCTGCACCTGATAGCAAACCTTTCGCTCCCATTACCAATGATGACATTAACCAAGAGCTATGTGTAGTAAGAACGTTTACTGGATTAGAGAGATTTTGAAATGTTTTTATATGTTTTTCATGAACCATAGGATCGTTTGACCAATCTTTTATGGCTTTTATAGTGGGTACAGCTTCAAATAATTTTAGTAATGTATCAAATGGATAAGTTAAATTTCCTGCAGATGGGTAGTTAAAACATATAAGAGGTAGATCTGTTGCATCTGCAATTCTTTTAAAATGCTCCACAGCCATTTCCGGCCTCAAATGACCGCCCATAGCCATACTTTGCGGAGGAAAGCATAATAACGCAGAGGCGCCGGTTTTATAAGACATTTTAGCAATTTTGGCAGCCTCTATACTACCGTCAGCATAAACACCATTTATAACAGGCATAAAATCACCAACCTCTTCAAGAGAAAAACTTAAAATCCTCTTTTGTTCTTCAAAATCACAAGCATGTATCTCAGAAGAATGTCCATTCACAGTAATAGCTGAAATACCGTTTGTTACCGCGCACTCTTTTATATGCTTTCTACTTGCTTTTTCATTTATTTGATAATCTTTATCAAAGGCTAGCAA
>ERZ802830.751-NODE-751-length-31988-cov-31.1693_pt1 | contig 31988 bp, 25 predicted proteins | sample MGYA00345654_ERZ802830 | MGnify/ENA primary metagenome ERZ802830 (study PRJEB30503, sample SAMEA104212375) | marine metagenome | biome: Westerlies Biome; feature: [SRF] surface water layer (ENVO:00010504) within the epipelagic zone...; material: water... | reverse complement strand
CTCGAGGGGAGCGCTCCTTCGACATTTACTCGCGGCTTCTGAAGGAGCGGGTGATCTTTATCGTTGGTGCGATTGAAGATCACATGGCGAATCTGATCGTGGCGCAGCTCCTGTTTCTGGAGTCTGAGAACCCCGACAAGGACGTGCATCTCTACATCAATAGTCCCGGTGGCTCGGTGACGGCAGGCCTGTCGATTTACGACACGATGCGCTTCATCAAGCCGGATGTGAGCACCATGTGCATTGGCCAAGCGGCGTCGATGGGTGCCTTTCTCCTGAGTGGTGGCACCAAGGGTAAGCGCTACATCCTACCCAATGCCCGCACGATGATTCATCAGCCCAGCGGGGGCGCTCAAGGCCAGGCTACAGATATCGAAATTCAGGCCAAGGAGATTCTGTTTCTTCGGGAGCGCCTGAATAGCCTGCTGGCTGATCACACGGGCCAAACCATGGAAGTGATTGAGCGGGACACAGAGCGCGATCGCTTTATGAGCGCTGAGCAGAGCGTGGAATATGGCCTGGTCGATGAGGTAATTAGCAGTCGCTAGGCACGCCAGATCTCGATATTGCCCTGACTTGCAAAGTCCCCTGAAACGTATCAATGTTAACGATTAGCGGGAGCACTTAGGACAGGTCATGACGGACGAAAACACCTCTGGCGACAACGGCAAACTGCTGTACTGCTCATTTTGCGGCAAGAGCCAGAATGAGGTGCGCAAGCTGATTGCAGGTCCGTCTGTGTTTATTTGCGACGAGTGCGTCGACCTCTGCAACGACATTATCCGCGAGGAAATACAGGAGGCGGGTAGTGAGGGCGAGAGTGCCAAGCTTCCCATCCCCGCCGAGATCAACGAAATCCTAAATCAGTACGTGATTGGTCAGCAGAAAGCCAAGCGCGTGCTCGCGGTCGCCGTATACAACCACTACAAACGGCTGCGTAATGCATCACCCGCATCGCACAGCGCCGAGGATGTCGAGCTCAGTAAGTCCAATATTTTGCTGGTAGGCCCCACGGGCTCGGGCAAGACCTTGCTTGCCGAAACGCTAGCGAGATTGTTGGATGTGCCCTTTACTATTGCCGACGCCACTACGCTGACCGAGGCGGGCTACGTCGGAGAAGACGTCGAAAATATTATCCAAAAGCTGCTCCAGAAGTGCGACTACGATGTCGATCGCGCCCAGATGGGGATCGTTTATATCGATGAAATCGACAAGATTTCCAGAAAATCAGATAACCCTTCGATCACACGGGATGTGTCAGGCGAGGGCGTACAGCAGGCCCTCCTAAAATTGATTGAGGGCACGGTGGCATCAGTGCCACCTCAAGGCGGACGCAAGCACCCTCAGCAGGAGTTTTTGCAGGTCGATACCAGCAACATTCTGTTCATTTGTGGCGGCGCCTTCGCGGGTCTCGACAAAGTCATTCGCAATCGCTCCGAGAAGGGCGGAATCGGCTTTGGCGCAGAGGTCAAAAGCAAAGAGGAAACTCGCAACTTCGGCGAAACACTCTCTGATCTGCAACCAGAGGATTTGGTGCAGTACGGCTTGATTCCGGAGTTTGTGGGTAGGTTGCCCATTATCGCCACGCTTGAGGAGCTTGATGCTGAGGCACTGATCAGGATTCTCACCGAACCGCGCAACGCGCTGACCAAGCAGTATGCCAAAATGTTTGAGATGGAAGGAGTGGAAATAGATTTCCGCGAGGACGGCCTGCAGGCTGTGGCCGAGCGAGCCATGGAGCGTAAGACAGGCGCGAGGGGGCTTCGCTCAATCCTCGAAGGCATTTTGCTCGAATCGATGTACGCCATTCCCTCGACTCCCGACGTCGCAAAGATTGTTGTTGACGAATCGGTCGTAAAGGGCGACTCAGAGCCGCTATTGGTCTACGAGACGCCGAGTGCCGCCGTGGCGGGCGCGGAAGAGTAGTGAGTCCGTGCCGCTCCTCGGGCGGCATCATCAATCCATTTTGACCCGTTATGGGTACTTATTTATGGACGTGGGCCTTTAAAAGGTCGCACTGAGCCCCCATATTGGCAATAGGAACGGAGTAGACGATGACCGATCAAGACCACCAATTGCCCTTGCTGCCGCTACGAGACGTGGTGGTATATCCTCACATGGTGCTGCCGTTGTTTGTTGGACGCGAGCGATCCATTGAGGCCCTGGAGCACGCGATGCTCGACAACAAGCAGGTGCTGCTGGTTGCGCAGCGCAATGCGTCCGATGACCAGCCCGGCGTCGATGACCTGTATCAGGTCGGCACCGTGTCCAATATCCTCCAGCTACTCAAATTGCCCGATGGCACAATTAAGGTCTTGGTTGAGGGCAGCTACCGTGCCGCAGTGCTGGCCATCGACGACGATGAGCAATTTGCAGTAGCCTCGGTTAGACAAATTGAGGCCGATCCCCTGTCCGAGCGCGACGCCGCCTCTCTGGTTAAGGCGACGGTAGAGCAGTTCGAAAAATACGTGGGTTTGAGCAAAAAAGTGCCTGCAGAGGTGCTGACCTCCCTGTCTGGCATTGATGAACCTGGTCGCCTCGCGGATACCATCTCAGCTCACATGGGCGTTGATCTTGAAGAGAAGCAGCGGATTCTAGAGATCGCTGATGTGCAAGGACGTCTAGAGCATCTTCAGTCCCTGATGGATGCGGAGATTGATCTGTTCCAGGTCGAAAAGCGCATCCGTGGTCGGGTCAAAAAACAGATGGAAAAAAGCCAGCGCGAGTACTACCTCAACGAGCAGATGAAGGCGATTCAGAAAGAGCTCGGTGAAATGGATGACGCGCCGAATGAAGTCGATGATTTGCAGAACAAAATCAACGACGCACGCATGCCAGAGGAGGCGCTGGAGAAGGCCAATGCTGAGCTAAGTAAGCTCAAAATGATGTCCCCGATGTCGGCCGAGGCGTCTGTCGTGCGCGGCTATCTCGATTGGATGGTTAGCATTCCGTGGTTCAAGCGCAGCAAGGTTCGCCATGACCTGAAGCGAGCGCAGACCGTGCTGGACGCGGACCATTTTGGGCTCGAGGAGGTGAAGGAGCGCATCCTTGAATACTTGGCAGTACAAAAGCGGGTGCGGAAACTAAAAGGCCCCGTGCTTTGCCTCGTCGGGCCGCCGGGCGTGGGTAAAACATCCTTGGGTGAGTCAATTGCCCGCTCAACGAACCGGAAATTTATCCGAATGGCTTTGGGTGGTGTCCGCGACGAAGCGGAGATAAGAGGCCACCGGCGAACCTATATCGGCTCCATGCCCGGCAAATTACTGCAGAGGATGTCCAAGGCCGGTGTCAGAAACCCGCTTTTCCTTTTGGATGAGATCGACAAGATGGGGATGGACCACCGGGGCGATCCGGCCTCTGCCATGCTGGAAGTGCTCGACCCGGAGCAAAATCACGCGTTCAACGATCATTATCTCGAGGTTGACTATGACCTTTCTGACGTGATGTTCGTGTGCACCTCCAACACTATGAATATCCCCGGACCCCTGCTGGATCGGATGGAAGTGATTCGCATCCCGGGCTACACCGAGGACGAGAAGCTCAACATCGCTCAGAAATATCTGATACCCAAGCAAACGAAGCTCAATGGGCTCAAGTCGGACGAGATCGACCTCTCGGAAGAGGCCTGCTTAGACATTATCCGCTACTACACCCGCGAGGCCGGGGTCAGGGCGTTGGAGCGCCAGATTGCCAAAGTGTGCCGCAAAATGGTCAAGGCTTTTGCGCTGGGCGAGCGGGAGTCTGGGCAGACCATCAGCCCGGAATCACTACCGGATATTCTCGGGGTGCGAAAATTCAATTTCGGCACTGCCGAACAGGAGAACAAGGTTGGGCAAGTCACGGGGTTGGCCTGGACGTCTGTGGGTGGTGAGCTCCTGACCATTGAGGTGGCCTCGACCCGGGGTAAGGGGCGCGTTGTGAAGACTGGCTCTCTGGGTGACGTGATGCAGGAGTCGATTCAGGCGGCAAATACAGTGGTCAGAGCCAAGTCTCAAACCCTTGGCATTCCTGCGCGCTTCCATGACACGCGCGACATGCATATTCACGTTCCTGAGGGTGCGACTCCCAAGGATGGCCCCAGCGCCGGTATCGCGATGTGCACCGCGTTGGTGAGCAGTTTCACGGAAATTCCTGTGCGAGCTGATGTCGCCATGACGGGCGAAATCACGCTCCGCGGAGAGGTCTTGCCGATAGGCGGTTTAAAAGAAAAGCTGCTGGCGGCCCGTCGAGGCGGTATCAGCACGGTCGTGATCCCTCATGAAAACGAGCGGGATCTTCAAGAAGTGCCTGATAACATTAAGGAAAATCTCGAAATTCGGCCGGTCAAGTGGATCGATGAGGTGCTGGCGATCGCACTCGAGCGCCTGCCCGAACCTCTCGACGATGATGCCTATCTCGCAGGCTCTGAAAATATCGGACAGGGGGATGACGCAGGTCAGGAATCTATGGACGCTAATCGGCCCAGATCCCACTGATTTCAAGCGTTTCAGCGTTGACCACACCTAAAGGCAGGAGTAGGCTATCCACAGGCACTGAGATACGTGCCAGTGAATATTCAGCTCAAAACACTCGAGGGGTAACAACGTGAACAAAAATGACTTGATTGACGCCATTGCCGCAGACGCGGATCTTTCCAAAGCTTCTGCCGGTCGTGCGCTTGATGCGGCGATTGGTGCGATTACTGGCGCGCTGTCGAAAGGCGGTAGTGTGTCGCTGGTAGGCTTCGGAACGTTTTCCGTCAAGGCGAGAGCGGCTCGTCAGGGACGCAATCCGCGTACGGGTGAGACCATCCAGATCGCGGCCTCGAACACGCCTGGGTTCAAAGCGGGCAAGGCGCTAAAGGATGCCGTTAATAAGTAACTGAACCTGTTATGCCGTCTTGGGGCGGTTGCGAGGAAGGCGCCATTGTGCGCCTTCTTTTCGTCTAGCTCCTTCGATTTCAACCAACCGTTAAAGAGCCACATTACTATGCTTCAGTCCATGCGCCAAAGCACCCAAAGTACCGCAGCAAAGGTGATTATTGGCCTTATCGTGCTGTCCTTTGCTGCTTTCGGGCTGGAGACCTTGCTTCCTGGTGGCTCAGGCACATCGGTTGCTGAGGTCAATGGCGAGGAAATCACGCCGTTCGCGTTGCAGGAGGCGATCACACAGCAAAAACGCCAGTTGGTCAGTGTGCTAGGAGACGATATTGATCCCGCGTTACTGGATGACGACCGATTGCAGCCCAGAGCACTTCAATCATTGATCCAGCGCGCACTGCTGCTCCAGAAGAGCACGGCATTGAGCCTGGTGGCGTCCGAGGCGCAGGTTGGCAAGTCAATCACCGGAATTGAGGCGTTCCAGTTAAACGGCATATTTTCTCCCGACGCTTACAAGAGCGTGCTGGCTAACGCAGGTTACACGCCGGAGCGGTTTCGCAGAGCCCAGGCCGAGGACATTGTGCTGACACAACTGCAAACCGCGATCAGTGAGACTGAATTCGCCACGCAGACAGAGCTCGCAGCAACCGCCAACCTGATTGCCGAAGAGCGCGATGTACGCTACGTCGTGATTCCTGAAACAGGGCTGGTGACGGACGAGGATCTCTCCGATGCGGCGCTACAAAGTTACTACCAGCAGAACGAGGCCACGTTTTTTAACCCTGAGCAATTAGTGGTTGACTACATTCTGCTCGATCCAGCCGACTTTGCGGTGTCAGTGGATGAGTCGGTGGTGGAAGAGCAATACGAGGCCGTGAAGGACGAGTACGAGGTCGCGGAGCAGGCAAGGGTCGCTCATATCTTGCTGATTCAGGACGACGACGAGACTGACACTGCCTACGAGTTGCGCGTAGCCAAGACGGCAGAACGGATCGGGCGCGGAGAGAATTTTGCCGATTTGGCGGCCGAGCTCTCGGATGACTTGGGTTCAGCCAGCCTCGGTGGCGAGCTAGGTTTTACAGATGGTTCCGCCTTTCCTGCTGCAATGGAGACTGCCATCGCAGCGCTGGCGGAACCCGGCGATATTTCGGGAGCCGTCGAAACCGATGCGGGCACCCATTTCATTCGCCTCGAGGAGCGCATTGCCGCGGATTCTGTAAATTACGCCTCGGTGCGAGAGGAGCTTCGGGCCTCAATTGAAGCCGCGGAGGCCGAGCGTAATCTATTGATCGCGGTCGAAGAGCTGAGAGATCTCGCCTTCAATGCGCCGGATCTCTCATCCCCGGCGGCAGCAATCGGTGCCGAAGTGCTTGTTTCAGAGCCGTTTTCACTGGGCGAGGGCGTCGGGCTTTTCACTGACTCCCGCCTGAGGGAGCTCGCTTTCTCTGATGATGTTAAAGAGTCAGGCAACAATAGCGAAGTGCTAGAGTTAGCGGGTCAGCGTTTTGTTGCTGTCCGGGTGCGCGACGTACGCGCACCACAAGTTGCGCCTTTTGGCGAAGTCGAACGTGAGGTGCGGCGCGGTCTTAGAGCGGAACTTGAGGCAACAGCGCTGGCGGACATGGCCGCCAGGGCCGAGACGTTACTGGCGTCAGGCGAATCAATGGAGTCAGCGGCTAACGCCCTCGGTATGGAGTGGCGGGTGGAACTGGCTGCGACACGTTTAACTAGCCAGCTCCCGCAGCCAGTGCTGGAGACGGCTTTCGCCATGCCGCGGGGTCAAACAGGGCGGTTGCGCACAGTGTCCGTGCCCGGAGAGGGCTACGCGCTGGTCCAGTTGGCTCGAGTGAACCCCGGCGATGTAGCAGCGTTGAGCAGCGCCGAGGCACAGCAGTTGTTTGATCTCCGCAGCGGTGAACAGCAGCGGCTTAGCTTCGATGAGTTTCTGGTTCATCAGCGCAACGCAGCCGACATTGTCATTCGCTGAGTCGGCGCTGGCCAACGGCGGGCTTCAAGCATGGTGAGCGGAGGCGCTGAACAGGGCGGTTCACTGGAGGAACTGTTGGGTCAGGTCCCTGACAGACACCACGCGGTCAGCCACAAAGAGGGCGTGCTTTCCGTAAATGGACGCCACCCTGCGCCGCTCAATCTGTGGCAACCTGACTACTGCGGCGATATCGATATGGCCATCTCGTCAGATGGGACCTGGTACCACGAGGGCGTGGCTATAAAGCGCCCTGAGCTCTGGCATTTGTTTGCAGGAATTCTTCGGCGCGAGGCCGACGGTGAGTACTATCTGGTAACCCCTGTCGAGAAATGCCGAGTCGATGTCGCGCTGCATCCCTTGATGATCACCGATATGCAATGGGATGAATCGGGGGGGAGTGGGCAGCTATTGGCCGTGCTCAATGCCGGCGGCATATTTCCTGTGGGCCCCGAGTATCCCCTGAAGCTAGAGCAAAAAGCCGGCGGGGCCGCGTATATCGAGCTTCCCCACGGGCTTTCAGCCTTATGCTCTCGGGCGGCTTGGTACCGGCTGGTCGACCTTGCTGATGACGACCACAGCATTACAAGTGGCGGAGCCAAGTTCTTTTTAAGCTGATACCGCGCTTACATATTGGGGTAGTTCGGACCGCCAAAGCCCTCAGGACTCACCCAGGTAATGTTCTGCGAGGGGTCCTTGATGTCGCAGGTTTTGCAGTGTACGCAGTTTTGCGCGTTAATTTGAAAGCGTGGACCCTCGGTGTCTTCAACGATCTCGTAAACCCCAGCAGGACAGTAACGCTGCGCGGGCTCGGCGTACTTTGGCAGGTTCACTGCGATCGGGACTGAGCTGTCCTTCAGCGTGAGGTGACACGGCTGATCTTCTTCATGGTTGGTATTGGACAGGAACACCGAGGAGAGCCGATCAAACGTAATGGTGTTATCGGGTTTGGGATATTCGATCACTTTTGCTGAGGAAGCTTCCTCAAGACAGGCATGATCAGGCTTCGCATCGTGTAACGTGAAGGGCAAGCGTCCTGCAAACAGGTTTTGATCGATCCAGACCATCGCGGCACCGAGTAAGGTGCCGAACTTATGCATGAAGCCTGAGAAGTTACGGGCGCTATGCAGTTCCTTGCCTAACCAGGAATCGCTGATCCTGCCCGCCAGATCAGTCAGCAGAACAGGCGGCGCTTCGCTTTGCAGCGCAGCCATAATGCTTTCTGCCGCCAGCATGCCGCTCTTCATGGCAGTGTGGTTGCCCTTGATCTTGACGCTGTTCAGAGTACCTGCATCACACCCCACTAATACGCCCCCGGGAAAGGCCATGTCAGGTAGTGAGTTTTGCCCGCCCTTGGCCAGCGCACGTGCACCGTAAGCGATGCGCTCCCCACCCTCGAGGACCTCCCGGGTCTTCGAGTGGGTTTTCCAGCGCTGGAACTCTTCGAACGGACTGAGGTGCGGGTTGCTGTAATTTAGATCGGCAATCAGACCCAGATAAACCTCGTGATTTTCAGCGTGGTACAGGAATGCGCCGCCGCTGGAGTTGGATTCCGACAGTGGCCAGCCAATACCGTGCACAACCAGCCCTTCCTGATGCTTATCAGGGTCAATTTTCCAGACTTCTTTAATGCCGATGCCATAGTGTTGCGGATCTTTGCCTTCATCGAGGTTAAAGTGCGCGATCAACTGCTTGCCAAGGTGCCCACGGCAGCCCTCGGCAAACACCGTATAGCGCGCGTGTAATTCCATGCTGGGCACGTAGCTGTCTTTCTGCGCTCCATCGGCGCCGACACCCATCTCGCCCGTCGCGATGCCTTTGACGTTCCCCGCCTCATCAAACAGCACCTCTGCCGCCGTGAAACCGGGGTAGATCTCTACGCCCATGCCCTCTGCCTGTTCGGCCAGCCAGCGACAGACATTACCCATAGAGACAATATAGTTGCCTTCATTGTGAGTGGGCCGTGGGATGGCGAATCCCGGTAGTTTGATCGCACTCTCCTGGCCGGTATAGAAGTAGAACGTATCGCCCGTTACCGAGGTGTTGAGTGGCGCACCGCGGTCTTGCCAATCAGGTAGCAGCTCATTCAGGGCTCGGGGCTCGAGTACCGCACCGGAGAGGATGTGCGCGCCGACCTCAGATCCCTTCTCCACGACGCACACCGTGGTCTCACGTCCTTCAGACTCGGCCAGTTGCATCAGTCGAATTGCCGCAGACAAGCCGGCAGGGCCCGCTCCGACTACGACTACGTCAAACTCCATCGACTCTCTTTCCACACCACACCTCGCGACTTTTCTAGCGGCTCGTCGGTAATCTCCAACATCACCGAAATCCATTAGAATCCGGAGCTGTTGAGTGCTTTACTTTGCGGCGGCATGATACACTAACGTGGCCGTACTAGCAGGTTTGCGAGGTGATACAGGCGTGGGGGACCCCAGCGGTAACCGGCGTTAAAAAAGGGTCCAGAGACGGCCCTGAGCGGTCCTCGCAAGTCGATGAGTGAGAAACAGCCCCGTAAGCGGCAGCAAACAATCTACACAAAGATCTGGAATTATCTGGAGACACCATGAAAGCATTGGTCGCGGTAAAACGCGTGGTCGATTACAACGTCAAGGTCAGAGCGAAGGCAGATGGCACGGACGTTGATCTGAATAACGTCAAGATGGCGATCAACCCATTTTGCGAAATAGCAGTTGAAGAGGCCGTCAGGCTGAAAGAAGCGGGCACCGTGACCGAGATTGTCGCCGTGTCAGTGGGCGAGAGCAGCTGCCAGGAGCAAATCCGCACCGCTTTGGCGTTGGGCGCCGATCGAGGTGTGCACGTAGAGGTCGAGGGCAGGCCTGAACCGCTGGCCATTGCCAAGCTCCTCAAAGGTGTGGTCGACCAGGAATCTCCGGACCTGGTCATCATGGGTAAACAGTCGATTGACGGCGATAACAACCAGACCGGGCAAATGCTGGGTGCACTGACCGGAATGGGGCAAGGTACTTTTGCCTCAGAGGTCAAGATTGGAGAGGGCACTGTCGAGGTGGTGCGAGAGGTAGACGGTGGTCTGCAAACTGTCTCGTTGACGCTGCCGGCCATCATCACGACAGATTTACGCCTCAACGAGCCGCGTTATGCATCCTTGCCGAACATCATGAAAGCCAAGAAAAAACCGCTGGAGACGCTGACGCCCGAGCAGCTCTCAGTAGCTGTGCAATCCCACGTTACGCAAGTGGGTGTGGCGCCTCCTCCCGAGCGAGCAGCGGGCATCAAAGTAGAGGATGTCTCGCAGCTAGTCGACAAACTGAAAAACGAAGCAAAGGTGATCTGATGAAAACATTGGTTATTGCAGAGCACGACAACGCATCTTTGAAGGCGGCGACGCTCAATGCGGTTGCGGCAGCCGGTGAGCTTGGTGGAGACGTGGATATTCTGGTAGCGGGGGCCGGTTGTGGCGCCGCTGCTGACGCGGCAGCGCAGGTTCCGGGTGTCGCCAAGGTGATTTGTGCGGATAACGCCGCCTATGAACATCAGCTGGCCGAAAACGTGAGTCTATTGGCCGCAGAATTAGGCGCTGACTATGACAACCTTCTGGCTCCTTCTACGGCGAACGGCAAAAACATTATGCCGCGCGTGGCGGCGCTGCTCGACGTCGGTCAGATCTCCGACATTCTCTCCGTTGAGAGTGCTGACACCTTCACGCGGCCCATCTATGCGGGCAACGTGATCGCGACCGTGCAATCGGCAGATCCCAAAAAGGTGATCACTGTCCGGACCACTGCTTTTGATGCGGTGCCGGCCGAGGGCGGCAGCGCGACGGTAGAGGCGTGCTCCGCGGCGCATGATGCTGGCGTCTCACAATTTATCCGCGAGGAAGTGGCTGTTTCTGATCGCCCCGAACTGACATCAGCGTCGGTCGTGATTTCAGGCGGCCGTGGCATGCAAAACGGGGATAACTTCAGTCTGCTGGAAGGTATCGCTGACAAGCTAAATGCAGCAATCGGCGCCTCTCGAGCGGCCGTTGATGCAGGCTTTGTGCCCAACGATTATCAGGTAGGCCAGACCGGCAAAATTGTGGCGCCGGATCTGTACATCGCAGTGGGTATTTCAGGTGCCATTCAGCACCTTGCCGGCATGAAGGACAGCAAGGTTATCGTGGCAATCAACAAGGACGAGGACGCACCGATCTTCCAGGTCGCCGACTACGGCCTCGTAGCGGATCTCTTTGAGGCGTTGCCCGAGCTGGAAGCTGCGATCTAGTCACGACCTCTACGCCGCCGACGCCTGTCGGCGGCTTCTCATCCCTCCCAACCGAGACAGCACTCGTGGCTTAATCAGTCGCGGCGCAGTGACTCCCTGATCGCAATCGGGTTCGGCAGTGCCAGTACGACCAGATAGGACGACGCCAGCAGCGTTATGACGGTGACCGCCTGAATGAGCGTCGCCGCTGGGCCTCCAAGCAGGCCCTTTGACAGCCCCAAGAATGCAATGAGCAGGGCGAACTCACTACATTGGCCTAGCCGCAGACCGAGATTCCAGCTGAGTTTAGGTTCGTCAAACACGCCGCGCACCAGCAGGTGGAACACGGCGGGCTTGAGCGCCAGGAACAAGGCCGCGATGACGATCGCGGGGAGAGCCACCTGTGGGACTAGTGCCATGTCGAGACCGCTCCCCACTGAAAAGAAAAAGACCACAAGAAAGAAATCTCGCAACGGCTTCAAGCTGATGGCGATGTATTGAGCGATGGGGCTACTGGCGATACTGATGCCCGCGATAAAGGCGCCAATCTCAGCAGATAGCCCCATCCAAATGGCCAGTTCCGCCATGCCAAGGCACCATCCGATCGACAGCAGAAAGATATACTCGTGATAGCGATCAAAACGCTTGATGAGCGGTAGCAAAACCGCTCGGACACTCAGCCAGCTGACAGCTCCTAGTAGGGGGAGTGTCAGTAACGGCCGTAAAATGGCCTCCATGCCAGATATCTCTCCGCCCGCGCTTTCGATCATGACCAAAACAATGATGGCAAGCAGATCCTGGAACAGGAGCAGGGCGATCATGAGCTCACCGAGGTGACGATGATGCAACACCGTGGTGGGTAACAGCTTGATACCAATGATCGTCGACGAGAATACCAGCGCCGCGCTGATCAGCAGAGCATCCATTCCGCTGAACCCAAACAGACGGCTCAAACCGTAGCCTGCTGCAGCAAAGACTGCCGCGCTGATCAGGGCGACCAGAGTTGATTGGCGCAGACTGTTCCACAGGGCGATCGGCTTCATGTCGAGCCCGAGTAAAAACAGGAGAAAAATAATGCCGACGTGACCGGCGCCTGAAACCAGTTCCATGTCGGATACCACGCCCAAGCCGAAGGGGCCCAGCGCCACACCAAGCGCAATGTACGCGATTATGATGGGTTGCCGGGCATAGAGAGCAATCGATGACAGCACTGCCGCACCAAGAAAAATGGCCGCAAAGGTAAAGGTGATGCCTGTTTCCATGAATCATCCAGTCTCGTTTTGGTAGCGACGAAGAAGATGAATGCCGTGGCTATCGGCTGGGTAGAAATCTTCCTGTAGCCCTATTTTGGCACAGTCCATTCATAGGCCGGTGAATCTGCAAAATGTATTCACAACGACTGGAGAAACCGGCGTGATAACCGTTACAATCTCGCCGCCCGCGAGGGCGTGGAATCAACAGATACCCTTTGATCCTAGTGCGATCCCTCATGTGAGGCGACCGGAGAGAACTTTGATGTCGAAAAGTAACCTTGAAGATGGCGTAGCCGACGCAATTGCTGCCACCGCGCTGATCAGCGTTGCCTTGGTGGCCCTGATGATTTGGCTGTCGGGATTACCCAGCTAACGCCAGACACTCTGAAAATCGCTGGTCATCGACATTGCCGCCAGTCAGCGTCACCAGTACTCGCTGCCCCTGAAATAACTCGGGCCGGGATAGTAACGCCCCCAGCGCGACGGCACCGCTGGGTTCCAGTTTGATGCCAAGGCGCTGCCAGGCGGTCCTCATGGCCGATGCAACCCGCTCATCAGACACGCATAAACCTTCTGCGTCATTTGCCTGATTAATGGAGAAAGTCAGTTCCCCGGGGATGGGCGCTAGCAGACCGTCACACCGTTGCGTGCCATCGCCAGGGGCTTTGATCCGCTTACCACTTTGGAAAGAAAGGTAATGGTCGTGCCAGCCCTCTGGCTCAGCGGTGAAGACGCGGGTGTCGGGATAATGTGATTTGAGATAAGTACCGATCCCTGCGGCCAGCCCGCCACCACCCGTACAGATAATGGCTGTGTCGATGGCCCCCGGAGCCTGCGCAATGACCTCAGCGCCACACGTGCCCTGACCCGCAATGGTGTCCCAGTCATCGTACGGCTTTACCAGTGGTGCCGGAGTTTTATCTTGAATGGCATTCGCAACCTGCTCCCGGTCCTCTGACAGCCGGTCATACCAGACGATCTCGCCTCCTAGGCGACGAATACGATCAACCTTGGCTCCAGGCGCATCATGAGGTACCACAATCGTCGCGCTCATCCCTAGGCATCGCGCGGCATAAGCGACGCCAATACCGTGATTGCCCGAGGAGAACGCGACCACGCGATCCGCCCCTTCGGAAGAGAGCTTTGTCATGACGTTCAATGCACCGCGAATTTTGAACGACCCCGTTGCCTGTGCGCACTCTGCCTTGAGCAGAACGTGACCCTTAATAAGTGCATCCAGCGAGGGGATGCTCAGAATGGGCGTGGCGGGTGCATAACGATGCACCCTGGGCAGGGCTGCGTCGATATCAGCCACCAAACGTGCCCGCTCCGACTGATTCAGCCGGCTTGTGAGGCTGTCTGCCTGGGGATCCTCGCTCATGGTGACCAAGTCTAATCCAGATGGCTCACCCCCGGGGTGCGGGCTACACCTTTTACGGTGCTGCGCCCCCGCAGCGACAGGGAGCACATTGTCAGACACGACACAAAACCGTTATTATCCGACTGTTTTAGTAGGTTATTACCTGGACGAGCCCTATATGATCACCATTACCGAATCGGCGCAGGAGTATTTGGCAGAGCTGCTTTCTAAGCAGGAGGACGCGCTCGGTGTCCGCGTGTTCATTAATGACCCCGGCACTCCCAGAGCAGAAACCTGCATCGCCTACTGTCGCGAGGGCGACATGGAAGAGGGCGACGTTGAGGAGCCTTTCGAGCACTTCACTGCGTGGTTCCAGGGCAGAAGCATTCCGTTTTTGGAAGATGCCTTGGTCGATTACTCTCCGGACCGAATGGGAGGGCAGCTCACGATTAAAGCGCCCAACGCAAAAATGCCTCGCGTGTCCGACGACAGTCCGCTCGAGGACCGCATCAACTACGTGTTGTACAACGAAATTAATCCTTCACTGGCCGCTCACGGTGGCGAAGTCTCACTGATCGAGGTGACAGAGGACCAGTTTGCGGTGTTGCAGTTTGGTGGCGGATGTCAGGGCTGCAGCGCGGTGGATATGACCTTAAAAGGTGGGGTTGAAAAAACCCTGCTTGAGCAAATCCCCCAGCTCGCAGGCGTTCGGGATAACACCGATCACAGTGACCGCAGTCAGGCTTATTACTAAGCCGATCGTCCTTTCAATGCCGCGGCCGTGGCCTCAGAGAGCTCCAGGATGAGTGACTCTGTGGTCGCCCAATCGATACATCCATCCGTCACTGACACGCCATAGCGTAACGCCGACAGGTTCTCCGGAATCGCCTGGTTCCCCGCCTCAAGATGGCTTTCCAACATGAGCCCGATGATCGACTGGTTGCCATCGATAATCTGCTGACTCACATTGCGCGCTACCGCCGGCTGCAGTGCCGGATCCTTCTCGGAATTGGCGTGACTGCAGTCGACCATGATATTGGCAGGAAGGCCCGCGGCCTGAAGATCTGTCTCACATTGAGCAATGTGCTCGGCGCGGTAATTGGGCCCCTGGCTGCCGCCTCTGAGCACAATATGGCCATACCGATTGCCGCTGGTTTCAAAAACCGAGACCTTGCCTTCCGAGTTGATACCCAAAAAACGGTGCGGATTGGCAACTGACTGCAATGCATTAACCGCTACCGCCAAACCACCGTCTGTGCCATTTTTGAAACCCACGGGAGAGGACAGCCCGCTCGCCATTTCGCGGTGGGTTTGTGATTCGGTGGTTCTCGCGCCGATGGCTGACCAGCTAATGAGATCATGCAGGTACTGCGGCGTAATGGGGTCGAGCGCTTCCGTGGCGGTTGGCAGCCCCAGCGCCAGAATATCCCTGAGCAACGTGCGACCAATAGTGAGACCACTCTCAATTTCAAAAGAATCGTCGAGGTTGGGGTCATTGATTAGACCCTTCCAACCAACGGTTGTCCGCGGTTTCTCAAAATAAACTCGCATGACAAGGTACAGGTTGTCTGCGACCCGTGCCGACAAGTCTTTGAGCCGATTGGCATAGTCCAAGGCTGCATCCACGTCATGGATCGAGCAGGGGCCCACTACGACCATCAATCTATGATCCTGTCGATCAATGATCTGTTCGATGGTTGTCCGGGAAGCTGACACGAATCCATAGACGGCAGCAGGAATCTCGACGATGTCCCTTAACGCCGAAGGCGAGATCAAGACGCGTTGATCCGCTACGTTCACGTTATGTATCTGGGGGTTGGCCACTATGCTGTCCTCGTTGCTCAAGGCCCGGATCGCTCCAAGCCACGTTGGGCTCGCTACCGACTTGATTGAGCCTGTCCCTCTGCGGGCGGAGCAGGAGTTTACCGATTCAATGAGCGAAATTCAGCCGCCGCCAGCCTGTTCCTGAATCTGTCGTATCAATCGACACATCCCCCATCGGCGGGTTCCCGACCCTCCGGCGCCCATGGGATACTTCATACCATGCGTTTGACTGTTGATTTACCGCTCTTCTTACCCTTACTGGAGTCGGGCGCATGCGTCGTGACGCCGGGTAAACGGCTTGCACGCGAGGTCACAGAAAGCTGGGTCAGGCATTGTGGAAATAACGACCCGATCGTAGTGACCCCAAGGGTGACAACGGTTGATGGCTGGTTGGAGCAAGCATGGCTCCACGCGGTTGAGTCCGGTCGACTGCCTCCCGCGCGCCTGCTGACGCCACAACAGGATCTGGCTGTCTGGCAGCAGCTCATCCGGGGTGACCTAGAGGAACGTATCGGCTTCTCGCTCACCCACCCCAGAGCGGCCGCCCAGCGCGCGCAAGCCGCCTGGAACAAGCTGATGATGCATGACGGCGCCGCTCTGAAAGATCTCTGGTCAGCTTTTCATTACGACGATGACTGCCGGATTTTTGCAGACTGGGCTCACCAATACAGCACGCGGCTAAAAGAGCTGGGGGCGTTATCACGCTATGGGGCTTATCAGCAGCTGCTGTCGGTGCCGGTGACAGAACGACCCCCAGTGGGACTTTTCACCGTACCTGATGTGCCGCCGCTGACGCGTAAGGCACTCGACCATCTGGCTAGCGTAACGCTGCTCGAGCCGGACAGATGTCACCATGCAGATATGCCGGTCCACAGTTTTCTTACCCGGGATGACGAGCTGTTCGCTGCCGCGCAATGGGCCCGCACGAGCAGCACTGACGCGGGGGCAAGAGTCGGGATTGTGCTGCTGGATATGGCTACTGATCGCAATCGTCTCGAGTACTTTCTTCGGCAGGAATTTGATTGCCTCGATGCTCGTTATAACGATCTACCTGTCAATTTTGCGACCGGCATGCCACTGGCCAGCACACCTTTGTTCCGTGATGCGCTGACCGCGCTGGAATGGGAGGTGCGTCCACTAAGTCGCCCGCAGTGGTTAAGTCTGACTCGCTCACCATATCTGGCATTTAAAGACGACTCGCTGATGATCCCGGGGTTGATTCAGGCGCAGTTCAGGTCGGGTAGCCATGAGATTTCACTCGAGAGTACGCTGCACATAGCGGCGCGCGAGAACGTATCATCCGAGGTGACCGGCATCCTCCGCTCGATCAGATCCAGTCGGATCCAGATGGGCGTCAAAAATCTCGATGATTGGGCGGAAGTCATTCGTGAGCGCCTGGCGCTCTGGGGGTGGCCGGGTAGGCAGGGACTGGATTCGATTGAATATCAGCAGTTCCAGCGTCTTGATGCGAGCCTAGACGCGCTTGTCTCTTTGTCAGCGGTACTGCCCCATCAATCGTATGAATCCGCCCTCGGTCTTTGGCGGGACTGTCTGGCTGCAACCGTCTTCCAGCCCAAAACCCCCCATGACAGCATCCAGGTGCTGGGGCCGCTTGAAGCCATAGGCGGGCAATTTGATGCGCTGTGGGTTTGTGGTGCGCAGCAGGGTGTACTGCCGGCCCGGCCGCGGGTTGAGCCGTTCCTGCCGCCGACTATTCAGAAATCGTTAGGGATGGCCGATATCGATGAAGGAGCACTGACCGAGGAGGGCAGCACGCTACTTCAGGTCTGGCTTGCCGGGAGCCGGGAGGCGATCGCCAGCTTCCACAGCACCGATCAAGGGCTGCTTCAGCACGCCAGCGCTTTACTGTCTGGCAAGGTTTACAGCAGCACCACCTCGTGGTTTCCACCTGCGCGATGGACTGGCCAACTGCAATTGGAGCGCGCCCCAGAAGACGAATCGCTGCGTCTAGAGACGCCTGAAACAAGCGGCGGCACGTCGCTCATCCGGGATCAGGCGGCCTGTCCTTTTCGGGCCTTTGCAAGGCACCGGCTGAACCTGCCTTCACTTCAGCCGACATTGATGGGTATTTCGGCATCCGAGAGAGGGGCAATACTCCATGAGGCCTTGTTCAGACTGTGGCGCCAAATCGAGTCCAGCGATAAGTTGTCCGCACTATTGTCGGCTGATGAGCAGGACCTGGTTGAGGCGGCGGTATCCGATGCCATGCAGCACACTGAAAGCGCATGCGAGGCGCGTGGTTACAGCTTACGAGAACGCGCCGGTTCGGCTTGTTGGCAGCTAGAGCAACAGGTATGCGTTGATCTTCTGAGGCAGTGGTTACGGCGGGAGCGGGAGCGGAGCGCGTCGTTTCGTGTCGTGGAGATGGAGCAAAATCAAACACTGCGGGTGGAGGGGTTGTCGCTCACCCTGCGCCCAGACCGGATCGACGAGTTTGAGGATGGCCGCAGAGCGGTGATCGATTATAAAACCCGGGCACCCTCAAGGACCCGCTGGCTGGGGGAGCGTCCACAGGAGCCGCAGCTACCGCTATACAGCCTGCTCGATTCCTCGATACAAGGCATCGCTTATGCTGAACTATCGGCGACCGACCCGGTTCAGTTCGTCGCATTAGGCGAGGACCTCGGCCTGCTCAAAGGTGATGGCAAAACACTCGAGCAGCAAACCCGCGGTATCGCCGCCACATGGCCTGAATTGGTCGCGCAGTGGGAGGCATCACTGCAGCGGCTGGCCGTTGAGTTCATAGCCGGGGCGGCCACCGTCACCCCCCAGCCGGGGGCCTGCGATTATTGCGACTTGGCGTCGCTGTGTCGCATCAACGAGCTGAGTATCAGCGCTGATCCGGAAGCGCTAGGAGACCCGGCTTGACGGCTTCAGATCAAACTGTCCGGCGGGAAGCGATCGATCCGTCGCGCAGCTTTTGCGTCAGTGCGCCCGCGGGCTCGGGAAAAACCGAGTTGCTGACGCAGCGGCTGCTGGCATTGCTGGCGAGAGTGGATCGGCCAGAGCAGGTATTGGCCATCACGTTTACGCGTAAAGCAGCGAGTGAGATGGCACTGCGCGTCATCGAGAAGCTCGATCAAGCGCGTGAGGCTATTCCGGTGACCGCGGAACACGAGCGTCAGACCAGAGAATTGGCGCTCGCAGTGATCGAACACGCGGCCCGTAAAAAGTGGCGACTGGACGACACGACGCTCAACATACGGACGATCGACAGCTTCTGTCATGAGCTCACGCGTCAAATGCCGATATTAAGTGGCACAGGAGGGCTGGTAGAGCCCGTCGACAACGCACTGCCGCTGTATGAAGAGGCCGTCCGGCAGTTCCTCGCTCAGGCAGGAGAGGGCGCCGCTGGTGAGCGCATTCTTAAGTTGCTCAGGCATTTTGATAATCGCTGGTCACGCGCCAGCGAATTGCTGGTGGCCCTGTTGGGACGCAGGGGTGACTGGGCCGATGTCGTCAACCAGCATCACGACCCGGAGACTGCCGAAGCGGTGTTGGCTGAAACCATCGGTGGTCTCAGCTCGGAGCGCTTAGGTGATGCTCTGCAACGGCTTGACGCCCACTTGGGCGCCCTCATGCCGGCGATAAACCAGGCGAGGGCGCACCTTGGCAAGGATCCGCTCTCAATTTCCGAGAGCCCTGAATCACTGCCCGACTGGCAGGTAGTGATCGGCATGCTGCTGACCACCCAGAGTGAATGGCGCAAGCCTGGAGGCGTTAACGCGAAGCTTGGCTTCCCTCCGAAAAGCGATCACAAAATCCAGTTTGCGTCGATTTTGGAGACCCTCGCTGACGACCCAGCATTGCTGGAGGCTCTGGTTGAGGTCAAGCAGCTACCGGCCACCACACACGGCGGGGAGGCGTGGGACTTGATCGTGCTCCTCTCTTCGTTATTGCCAGTACTTCAGGCGCACCTGCTATTGGTCTTTCAGCGCAGTGGACAGGTCGATCACACGCACGTCGCGTTAGCAGCGATTCAAGCGTTGGGCACGGATGAAATGCCGACGCCATTGGCGCAGAGGCTGGATTACCAGATCGAGCATATTCTCATTGATGAGTTCCAGGACACCTCTTCGTCGCAGGCACAGCTTCTGGAGCGACTCATGCGAGGTTGGCCTGAACACAACGCCACTGGCGCAGCCCCCAGAACCCTGTTCATTGTCGGTGATGCAATGCAGTCGATTTATGGGTTTCGATACGCCGATGTGGCGCTGTTTTTGCGGGCCCGAAAGGGGCAATTCGCCGGCGTCGCGCTGGAGTCTGTCACCTTGACCCAAAACTTTCGATCCCGACCAGAAGTTGTGGCGTGGGTTAACGAGGCGTTGGCAGAGATCATGGGCGCAGAGGACGCGCCTCACTACGGTAGGGTGAGGCACGTTAAAGCAGACAGCTTGCCGGGCTATGAGCCATCTGCGCATTCCGGCGTCCATATCACGCTGTTTGAAGATGAAGACGGGCGGGGAGAGGCACAGTTCATCGCTGAACAGGCAGCCGACATTATTGCGCGGGACGGTGACGCGAGCATTGCGATCCTCGTGCGTGCCAGAAGCCATGCTAACGAGGTTGCCACAGCGCTTGAGCACGCTGGCATTGCTTTTAGCGGTGATGCAATCCAGTCGCTCATTGAGCAACCGATCATCAATGACCTGCTGGCCCTGTGTCGCTATCTGGTCAATCCGGCCGACACGATTGCGGCCGTCTCACTCCTCAGGGGGCCGTGGTGTGGTGTGGCGTTGCCCACGCTGGCTGAGTTATTAACTGCGCATCCAGAGCGGCCCCTCAATCTAATGCATGCCCTAGGGCATATGCCGGCGCTCACCAATGACGAGGCTCAGCGTCTCGAGCAGATTTTTGCGGTATTGCAGTGGGCGGAGTGGAAGCGTGATCGTCTGGGCTTGTCGATATGGGTGGAGCAGATTTGGTTGCGTCTTGGCGGCGCGCTATCAACACGCAGTCAGGATTTACGTTGTGTCGAGGCGTTTTTGGCCTCTTTGCGTAAGGCCGAGCAACTGGGCTTGGGCCTCAATCTTGACTGGCTTGAACGAGATATTGCCACGAGCGGATTGGAGTCCCCCGACACCGACCATGCCGTCAAGATCATGACGCTGCACAAAGCCAAGGGGCTCGAATTTGATTACGTCTTCATGCCGCATCTGCAAAAGCGCGCGCGGGCACTCCAAAGAGAATTGATTCGCTGGCATTGGCATCAGGATGACGATGGCAGGCGACTGCTAATCGCAGCCAATGACGACGACAAACAATCAAGAACACTCTATAACTATCTGAACTGGCTACAGAAAAATAAAGACCAGGAAGAACTCAAGCGATTGCTTTACGTGGGTGTGACCAGAGCCAAGGTTGCGGCTTATTTAACGGCCTCAATTAATTTGGGCGACGAGGAGGGGCTTCCCGAGGGGGTCTCCGGTTCGCTGCTGCGACTGCTCATGTCAACAGAGGTCGCATCTAGCCGCGTCACCATTCAGTCAACTGTGGACCAACCATTCCGGAAAGATCCCAGTGCTAACGGATTGGAGCGGCAGTCCAGCCGCTACCGCCTGACGCTAGACGCGCAAAAAGAGATGCAGTCCCTTGCCAGAGAGGGTGCTGAGCAGGCGCACATCACCGCTACCACAACAGTCAATACGCCGGCGCCGCTGTCTCTGGCCGCCGACAATCGAGTAGAGCGTATTATTGGCGTGGTGGCGCACCGAGCGCTGGAACTGGCTGCGTCAGAGGAGTCGCTCCTGAGTGCGCAAGATCCGCAGGTGCAGACGTGGATCGATCACAATCTCTCTCATTATGCGCTCGCGCCCCAATCCGCGGAGCAGGCAAAAGCCAGAGTCTCCAAGCTTTTGGAGCACGCGCTGACCTGTGAAACAGGCCGCTGGATTTTGGGTGCCCAAATTGATGCACAGTCAGAGCTCGCGATCAGCCGGGTGGAGGCAGGAGAGGTCAAAAACTACGTCGTTGACCGCACTTTCCTTGACGAGCGAGAAGGCGTGAGATGGGTTATTGACTATAAGACAAGCGAACCGATGGCCGGCGAAACGGTGGCGGATTTTGAAGCGCGGGAATGTGACGCGTATCGAGAGCAGCTTAAAAACTATGTAGAGCTGATAGGCGGGATCAAATGGGAAGTCGAGGCGCCGATCAAAGCCGCACTCTACTTTCCCGCAATACAGCACCTTAGCGTGTACGAATAAAAAAACCCGGCTTTCGCCGGGCTTTTGGATGGGAATCAGACGCTAGACGCGCTGATTAAACCTCTTTCAGAGAGAGCACCAGCGCCTCGGTGAAGACCACAACAACGGTATCGCCCAGGCGAACGTTGTCCAGCTTCTCCATCTCTACGCCGCCAATCGTGTGCATACGGCCACGCGCATCCTTGATCATCACGTTGCCATTGCGATCCATGGCTTCAATCGTGCAGACCGCGCGAATCAATCTTGCGGCACCCGCTGCAGTCATATCAGCGTCATCAGCCGTGCGCCCCATTTCGCCCAGAACGACCCAGGGGTTGGCTTCTTCTTCATCGGTGGGCGCACGCACCTCAGCTTCGATAGAAGCCACGTAATCCGCAATGATGGTATCGCCGGGTACGATCTTCGACAGGTCCACGCCATCTTCGCGCGCAGAGAGCGTGACGAAATTACCTGCAGGGCCACGGACAACGACTTCCCGGGTTTCCATGTCTACCGCGATAACCTCGCCCTCTACCTCGGCGACAATCGCTCGCGCGCCAGAGGCCCAGACAACGTCATCCCCCATCTGCTCAGCTGCCACAGCGTGGTCGCCACCCTCGTGATGACCCGCCAGCGCCACTACGGGCATCAACGCCAAAGCGGTGACAATGGAGAAAATCGTTTTAATCAACATCTTCATTTTCAAGTTTCCTTTTCAACGTAAACGCGCTCAGGCCGAGCCATCACGCAATGCGAGGCGGCAAGATACCGCAATACGACGAGGGCGGAAAGTTCTCAAAGTGACGCTAACCAGGCTCTTAAGCGGTGTTTTTCCACTCTCGGACGGCGGTAAAGATGCCATCCGCCGTGTCCTCTGCCAGTTTTCCTGACGTTTTGAGGGTCTCCCTGACTTCGGGGCTGTCCCAGCGGAGAAAGGGGTTGCAGGCCAGTTCGTCGCTGATACGAGAAGGCACTGTCGGCTCATCATTCGCGCGCTTGCTCTCACACGCACTCAAAAACGCGCTCAATGCGCTGTTCTTGGGCTCTACTAGGCGGGCGAAGCGCAGGTTAGCCAGCGTGTATTCGTGCGCACAGAAGATCAAGGTCTCTGGGGGTAGGCCACGCAGTTTTTTCAGCGATCCCCGCATTTGGGAAGGCGTGCCCTCGAATACGCGCCCGCAGCCGCCCACGAACAAGGTATCGCCACAAAAAAGTGCGCGCTCAGCGGGGCTGTAATAGGCGATGTGGTCCAGAGTATGGCCGGGAACGTTCAGGACCGAAAAATCCACGCCCAATACCGATACGGTATCTCCCTCTGCCACGACCTGGTCATAGGGGCCGGCGGGGCTATCCGGTGGTCCCCAGACCTCGCACCCCGTCTCAGTCTTCAGGGCATCGACCGCACCTGTGTGGTCGAAGTGATGGTGAGTGACCAGAATCCCGGATAGTTTAACTGCAGCAGCCTCCAAAGCCGCCAGCACCGGTCCCGGCTCCCCAGGATCCACAACGAAAGCTTGATTGTTGCGCACAATCAACCAGATGTAGTTGTCGCTGAAGGCTCGAATCGGCGATATAGTCAACATATTCATTCAACAACCGGCTCCTGTGGTGCCCAGAGGCTACCCTGTGGCATTGAGTGTGACCAGCCCCATGACAGAAGAAGCGAACCGTCACAACGACCTGGCCCGCTGGTACCGGGATAAAAAGCTAGGCCAGCGGCTCACAGATCAGTTGACCGAGGCGCTAAACGAGTCACTCGAGCAGGTATTTGGTTACCACATGCTGGTGACCGGGGCCGACATGGGTCTCGAATGGAGCCGAATCGGCAAGACACAGCGCTTATTCAGGCTGGTAACGCGGGCCAACCCCGATCAGCCCCTTCAAGCCGTCCTGGGTGCGAGTCATGAACTGCCGTTTGCGACGGATTCATTAGACGCGCTGGTGCTGTGCCATACGCTGAATACGTCCTCGGTCCCACACCAAACCCTCCGGGAGTGTCAGCGTGTACTAGTGCCGAACGGCCACTTATTCGTGATCTCGTTTAATCCCCTCAGTATCCGTGGGGCAGCCAGCGGGTTGCGCAGGTGGCTTAGCCGGGGGCGCAGGCACACCAAGAGCGTCAGTGGCCGGCGCCTAGGTGATTGGCTAACGCTGCTTGGGTTCTCCCACGCCGAACCGCTTTATTTTGCGAGTTTCGCGCCTCTAGGACGAGGACGGGTGGGCCGTCTCATGGATCGATTCGATCGCTGGCTGGTGAAAATCAATGCGCCAACAGGGACCGCCTACCTCCTGCATGCCCGCAAGCGGGTGGCAGCGCATCTTGATTCTGGAATCAAGGTGGAGAGACCCCGGCTCATTCCGATCCCACTTGGCAAAGCACAGGAGGGGGTGCCGGTGCCCAGGCATGTCAGCCGATCCCAGCAGGACGGTGCTGAAACCACCTGATGAAGCAAGTCAGCGCCTTTACAGACGGAGCGTGCAGCGGCAACCCGGGCCCAGGTGGCTGGGGCGCGGTCCTGCAGTTTGGTGATCACGAGCGAGAGCTGCATGGTGGCGCCGAGGACACCACCAACAATCGAATGGAGCTGACCGCTGCTATAGAGGCGCTAAGGGCGCTGAGTGAGCCGTGCCGGGTCAGCCTGACAACCGATTCCACCTACGTCAAAGATGGGATCACCCAGTGGCTGACTAATTGGAAGCGCAATGGGTGGAGAACCGCCGCCAAAAAGCCCGTCAAAAATCAGGACCTGTGGCAGGCGTTGGATCATGAAGCGGCGCGGCATGAGGTGGACTGGTGTTGGGTCAAGGGCCACAGTGGGCATCCTGAAAACGAACGAGCGGACAGCCTGGCTAACCTTGGCATGAGTGAGGTGAGAGACACAGATGGATAGGCGTCAGATAGTGCTCGACACAGAAACCACGGGACTGGAGGTTAACCAGGGTCATCGCATTATCGAGATTGGATGCGTTGAGCTCGTCAACCGGCGCATAACCGGCCGCCACTATCACCAATACATTCAGCCAGAGCGGGACATTGACGCAGGCGCTCTTGAAGTGCACGGCATCACGCAGGAATTTCTGGCTGGCAAACCGACTTTTAGCGAGATTGCACCGGAGTTTGTGGAGTTTGTGCGAGGCGCCGAGCTGGTAATCCATAACGCGCCCTTTGATGTGGGCTTTATAGATGCCGAACTGGATCGGCTGGAGCCCTCGGTCGGCACGCTCGATACTGTTTGCAGTGTCGTGGATACGTTGCAGATGGCGCGGCACAAGCACCCGGGGCAGCGCAATAATCTTGATGCCCTATGTCAACGATACGAGATCGATAACACCAGTCGAACACTCCACGGTGCTTTGCTGGATGCCGAGATACTGGCTGAAGTGTATCTCGCCATGACGGGAGGTCAGGCCTCGCTCGGTCTGGGAGCAGAGAGCAGCGACGCATCTTCAAACGGGGCAGGGCCGGAAAACGGCATCAGGCGCTTGGCCGCCGAACGGAAGCCGCTGACTGTGCTGAGAGCAAGCCCCGAAGAGACCGAGCGACACGAGGCCAAACTCCGGGAGCTCGACCTCAGTGCGGGCGAGGCGGTATGGCGGAGATCACCCCGCCATTAATTCAGAGGGTGATGTACACCGCCGCCAAACCAACAGACGTCAACACGATCGTATAGGGCAGGGCCATCAGTACCATCTTGCCGTAAGACAATCGAATTAATGGCGCCAACGCTGAAGTCAGCAGGAACAGGAACGCTGCTTGTCCATTCGGCGTTGCAACAGAAGGTAAATTGGTGCCTGTATTGATGGCAATCGCCAGCCGATCAAACTCGGCGCGATCGATCTCCCCCGCCTTGAGTGCCGCGTCTATCTCAGAGATGTACACCGTCGCAACGAACACGTTATCCGAGATCGCCGACAGGATGCCGTTGGCCAGGAAGAACATGGCGGGGCGCACCTCGCTGGACATTGCCAATACCGACTCAATAACCGGTGTGAATAGGTGCTGCTCATGAATCACCGCGACGATCGCGAAGAACACCACCAACAGCGCAGTGAAGGGCAGGGCCTCCTGAAAAGCGTGCCCAATCTCGTGCTCATCGGTAATCCCGTTGAATGCGGTCAGCAGTACGATCACAAGCAAACCAATCAAGCCAACTGCCGCCAAATGAAACGCCAGCGCAAACACCAAAATGACGGCTGTGATGGCCTGAATCTGTAGCTTAGCTCTGGAGCGGGCCGTAGCGGCGGCCTGTTGGCCCTCATCGAAACGGGTGAGCACCTGCCGAACGTTTTCGGGCATCAGCGCGCCGTAGCCGAACCAGCCTGTGACCTCTAGCAGGACACAGGTAATCAGACCACAGACCAGAACCGGCATGGTAATCGGTGCCATGTAGAGGAAAAACGTCTGGAAGTCCCAGCCCGCTACGGTCGCAATCAGCAAGTTTTGGGGCTCTCCCACCAAAGTACAGACACCACCTAACGCGGTGCCTACCGCGCCATGCATCAGCAAGCTCCGGAGAAATGCCCGGAATGCTTCGAGGTCTGACTGCGAATCAGCCTGCACTGAGCTGTCTCGAGTATGGTCATGGCTCTTATCCGCGACGTCCATGCCCGAAGCAACTCGGTGAAACACAGCGTAGAACCCCACGCCAACACTGATCAATACCGCCGTCACGGTCAATGCATCGAGAAACGCCGACAATACCGCCGAGACAATCGAAAACAAAAACGCCAACAGCTTTTTGGATCGCACATTGAGCAAGATCTTGGTGAAGACAAAGAGGAGCAGGTCCTTCATGAAGTAGATGCCGGCCACCATGAACATCAATAGCAGAATCACCTCAAAGTTGGCCTCTGCCTCGTGGAATACACTGTGAGGATCGGCCAGCCCTAGCAATATGCCTTCAATCGCCAGCAACCCGCCCGGCTGCAGCGGATAGCAACGCAACGCCAGAGCCAGCGTGAAGATAAACTCGCCAATAAGCGCCCAGCCTGTGACAACAGGCCCCGCCACCATCAGCAGTAGCGGATTGATGACAATAAACCCGATGATGGTTTGCTTGTACCAGTTCGGGGATTCGCCGAGGAAGTTGCTCCAAAAGGCGTTTAGAGAAGATTCACTCATAGTCGATAGTCCATGTCGTTGTTATCACTCATCGCCATAACGACAGGCTTACACCTGCAGGGTGGCTGATTACTGCTGATGGCCCGGGGCCTCTCATGGAGACCAGACGCCGGCACTGTACACCGGTTTTAACGCTGCAGGGTATACGGGTGACATGCTGACTTGGTTCTTGAAGGCCTCTCTCACAATCAATGCTCGTAATTCAAGCACCTTTCAAGTTCTTGTGCTCAGGCGAGTGGCTTCCTAGACTGTGCGGCTCTGCGCCAAGGAAGCCTTCACTGTGCTCGACATTTCTGAATTACCCTCCGAACCTCAGTCCGAGGATTGGGGGTTCGTTTTCGCAGGTCGCAACACAGTGACCTCGCTTCGCGGGCAACCTGGCTCGCCATGGCGACTCAGTGAGGTGACAGAGCAGTGGGGCGTCAGCCACCATGACGCGGTACCTGTCGGTCGCTGGCAGGACCGTGGCGCGTGGGCATTCTCAGTGCCCGAGGACAGCATTAACCAGACCGAGCATTTGTCCGGCAATCTATACGGCCTGTTGGGCAGGGTGGAAGACTCGCTATTTCATGCCCACGGGCGGGCGTATCAACTGCTCTATTGGCGAGATACACATCGGCACTGCGGCCGCTGCGGCAGCCTTACCCGGGCGATCGAGGATGGCCGAGCCGTGCTCTGTGATAGTTGCTCCCTGCGGGTATATCCGCGCGTTTCACCCTGCGTCATTGTGCTGGTGAGCAAAGCAGACAAGCTGCTTCTGGCAGCCGCCGCAGGATTTCAGAAGCGCTTTTACAGCACCTTAGCGGGCTTTATGGAGCCGGGTGAGACCTGCGAGGATGCGGTGATTCGTGAAGTTCGAGAAGAGGTGGGTATCGAAGTAGGTAACGTCCGCTACTTCTCGTCGCAGCCTTGGCCTTTTCCCAGCCAGGTCATGCTGGGTTTCTTCGCCGAATGGCAGTCTGGTGAGTTGGCATTAAATCCCGATGAAATCGAAGACGCTGATTGGTTTGATATCAGTGCTATGCCACCCACACCCCCCAATGCCTCGATCTCGGGGCAGCTTATCTCCCACTTCATTGAGAGCCTGTAAACGCTATGGAATTTATTCTCGATATTGCCGAGTTTTTGCTTCAAGCCATTATTTTGTTGGGGGTGTTTTTAATCGCTTTTGCCGGCGTGATGGCGCTCAGTCAGCGCAGACGTGGCTCGGGGGATGAGGGCACTGTGGAGGCGCGATCGCTCAATGAGCGCTTCGAGATGCATGAGGAAGCAGTCCGCGCAGTGACCGAAGATCCGCTGGAAAGTAAAGCTCGCGGCAAAGATCAGAAAAAAGAGAAGAAAGCGAAGCGGAAAGCCATCAAGCAAGCCTTGAAAGCCGAGAATGATGGCGAGGCTCGACGTCCTCGTGTGTTCGTCCTCGATTTTGACGGTGATATGCAGGCCAGTCAGGTCGATCAGTTACGCGAGGAAGTCTCAGCCATTTTGCCGGTAGTAGGGGAAGCCGATAAGGTTCTGCTGCGCCTGGAAAGTGGTGGCGGGGTGGTTCATGGATATGGACTTGCCGCTAGTCAGCTGACGCGTCTGAAGGACGCGGGGATTACGCTGACGGTGTCGGTAGATAAAGTCGCCGCCAGCGGCGGTTATATGATGGCCTGCGTTGGTGATGAAATCATTGCAGCGCCGTTTGCCATCCTCGGCTCGATCGGGGTCGTCGCGCAATTGCCAAACTTTCATCGGCTACTCAAAAAGAATGATATCGATTTTGAGATGCATACCGCGGGAGAGTACAAGCGAACCCTCACGATATTTGGCGAAAACACGGACAAGGCGAGAGAGAAGTTCCAGGCTGACATTGATGACATCCACATGCTGTTCAAAGACTTTGTTTCAAGTAACCGACCGGTTGTCGCCATCGACGAAGTCGGTACCGGGGAGTTTTGGTTTGGCCAGCGGGCATTGGAGAAAAATCTGGCGGATCGCCTGTGTACCTCAGACAGCTTTTTGGTCGAGCACCTTGAAGGCTACGACCTGATTGAAGTCCGCTATCGCGCCAAGCGCAGCTGGCAGGAAAAACTGAGCCTGGCGGCGGAAATGGCTGTAGAGCGAGGTTTTCGCCGACTGCTCAAGTCAGAGCGGGATCAGCAGTTTCTTTAGCACGTAGCGCCATGACCGCGCTGTGGTGGGACAGGAAAATCTCGCCACTCAGGTGAGTGAGGAAGTCGCTGCGCTGCAGCGCGTCCATGACCGGGCCTTTCACCTCGCTGAGGTGGAGCGCAACGTTCTTCTCTTTCAGCCGGGTATTGATTTCCTCCAGCGCCTCCAGCGCGCTGAGGTCAATCGCGTTGACGGCCGGGCACATCAAGATGACGTGCAAGAGATCATCTCGCAGGGCTGCCTGCGCAAACACCATGTCCTCGAGATACGCCGCGTTGGCGAAATACAGCGATTCGTCAATGCGCATCGACAAAATATGCGGGTCCGTCATGACGTCATGACGCTTTACGTTCCGGTAGTGCTCAGACTCTGGCACCTGACCGACCACTGCAAAGTGGGGTCTGCTCGTGTGATAGAGATGTAATCCCACCGAGGCACCGACCCCGGCCAAGACCCCCATTTCCACCCCCGCCAATAACGTCACGTTAATCGTGATCACGACCGCCCAGAAATCGGCGGCGCGGTAGCGACGGGCTAGGGTGATCGTCTCAAAATCGATCAGGCTGATGACTGCGACCACAATCGTAGCCGCCAAAACAGCCTTGGGTAAAAAATAGAGCATCGGGGTGAGCAATACGGCTGCCAGCGCAATGCCCAGTGCTGCCAATACCGACGCCATCTGGGTTTCAGCGCCTGCATCAAAATTGACGACGGATCGCGAGAACCCTCCCGTGACGGGGAATCCTCCCGATATGGCAGCCGCAGTGTTGGCTGCACCAAGCCCGATCAGCTCCTGATCAGGGTCGATGCGCTGACGCCGCTTTGCCCCCAGAGTCTTACCGACAGAGACTGATTCAATGAACCCGATGAGCGCAATAAGAAAAGCGGGTAATGCCAATTCCTGGATCAAAAGCCAGCTGATATTGGGGGCGCTAAACGCAGGGAGGCCGCTCGGAATATGTCCGACCAAAGGCACCCCCGCAGATTCAAAACTCATCGCTGCTGAGAGCGGTATCAACACCGCCATAACCAAAACCGGCGCTGAACGAACAATCAACTCTGCGGGGCGCCCGCGCAGGCCTAATGCCCCGAGCCAGCTACTCAGTCGATACCGCGCAAGGAGCAGGAAAACCATTGAGCCTGAGCCAACGGCGATCGTAGGGGCATGCGCCTCCCTTAATTGCATGTAGAGGTCATGGCCCAGTGAGGGGAGGGTGGCGCCTTGGAGCGCTATGCCTAGCAAAGGGCCCAGTTGCCCCAGAGCAATGATGATGGCGGAGGCCGTAATGAATCCGGACACCACTGGTTGAGAGAGAAAATGGGATACGAAGCCGAACTTCAGGAGGCCCATAGCGATCAGCATCAAGCCACCCAGCAGGGCAAGCAATGTTGCCGCGCTCGCGTAGTCCACTACGCCCTGTGATGCGACTGCGCCCACCGCAGACGCGGTCATCAGCGACGCAACTGCAACCGGGCCGACCGAGAGGGTTCGGCTGCTGCCAAAAAGCGCGTAGGCGATCAGCGGCAGGATCGACGCGTATAACCCCATTTCGGCAGGCAGGCCTGCCAATAATGCATAGGCCAGCGACTGGGGGATCAACATGATAGTGACGATGATCGCGGCCAGGCCGTCGTTGATCAGACTTCTCCGGCTGTAGCCTCGCAGCCACTCGAGCGCTGGCAAAGCCTGGTCAAAATTCATTGGTAACCGAGCGAACGGCGAATCTTGCCGGATCCGAGCAGTAGGCGCGTGTCAGTGGCATCAGGCTGCAGTCGCGCACTGTCATTCTTCACTAGCGAAACGATCTAGTGCGGCACCGCCAAAGGCATTGATCGGCACTTTCAGAAACAACCTGCCTGAAGCATCGATCGGCGGCAGATTACCGGCACGCATATTGACCTGCAGAGAAGGCAAGATCAGCGTCGGCATATCGAGATCAGCGTCCCGGGCCTCTCGCATCGCCACGAAGTCATCAGCGGATATGCCGGCCCCCACGTGGATGTTTTGGGCTCGCTGCTCGGCAACCGTTGACTCAAATTCGATATCTCGACCGCCCGGTTGATAGTCGTGGCAGACAAAGACCCGGGTGTCATCAGGCAATTCCAGCAGGCGCTGGCAAGACTCATACAGTGACCTTGCGTCACCGCCAGGGAAATCACATCGTGCGGTGCCGGCGTCAGGCATAAACAACGTGTCACCGACAAACAGGGCGTCACCAATCAGGTAAGCCATACAGGCCGGCGTATGACCGGGCACATGGAGCGCACGCACTTCCAATCCACCAAGCGTTAACGTATTGCCATCGGACAACGTGAGATCAAACTGGCTACCGTCTCTGCGAAAACTATCACCCTCCGCAAATATGGTGGCGAAGGTCTCTTGCACTGCGGTGATCTGCGACCCAATCACGATTTCCCCACCAAGCTGCTCACGGATGAAGGGCGCGCTGGAGAGGTGGTCAGCATGGATGTGGGTTTCGAGGATGTACCGCAGACTGAGATTGTGGGCTCGGATGTGCTGAACCACCTCGTCTGCGGATCGCGTGCTAAGCGTTCCGGACGCGTAATTAAGGTCGAGCAGAGGGTCGATTACGGCGGCTAAACCGGTCTCAACATCACTCACCACATAGGTGAAGGTAGACGTAGCCTCATCAAAGAAGTGCTGTACACACGTCATGGGGTTAGGGTGTCCTCCATCCCAGGGGCGCGTTACTGGTTTCCAGCGCCTTGGTCTGTTATTTCCAAATAGAATATCATTATAACTTAATTACGCGGCTTAAGTGCTGAGGCGTCGTAAAGCCACAGCGCATATAATTTATGACCCGATCTGAGGGCCCACGCATGACAGACCTCGAAACGATGCGTGCCATATATCTCATGGCGCACGGCGGGCCTGAGGCGTTGGTCTACCGCACTGACATCCCCATCCCAGCACCCCGGAGATCTGAAGTCCTGATCAAAGTCGGTGCAGCGGGCGTTAACAACACCGACATCAATACCCG
>ERZ802830.750-NODE-750-length-31989-cov-31.1236_pt1 | contig 31989 bp, 33 predicted proteins | sample MGYA00345654_ERZ802830 | MGnify/ENA primary metagenome ERZ802830 (study PRJEB30503, sample SAMEA104212375) | marine metagenome | biome: Westerlies Biome; feature: [SRF] surface water layer (ENVO:00010504) within the epipelagic zone...; material: water... | reverse complement strand
GAGTCTGGGCCGTGTCTCAGTCCCAGTGTGGCTGATCATCCTCTCAGACCAGCTATAGATCGTAGCCTTGGTGAGCCGTTACCTCACCAACAAACTAATCTAACGCGGGCCCATCCAATAGCGCATAAAGCTTTTCCCCGAAGGGTGTATAAAGTATTAGCTTAAGTTTCCTCAAGTTATTCTCTACTACTGGGCAGGTTCCCACGCGTTACTCACCCGTCTGCCACTAGATCCGAAGATCTCGTTCGACTTGCATGTGTTAAGCGTGCCGCCAGCGTTCATTCTGAGCCATGATCAAACTCTCAAGTTTAAACACGACGCACACAAACTTATTGGCGGAGTTACATAATCTAAATTATGTAATCCAAATAAAACGTGTACGATTATTCTGTACTGCGGAATTACCGCCCACGTTTCTCTTTCAATTTACTTTTCCAATAGCATAATCGCGCAGGCAGGTGTTACTTTTCCATTGGAAAAATAAAAAATGCCAAATTGATTATATTAAGACTAAAATAGTCATATGCCGCAGGTTCAGAGCATCACCGAACAAGGGTGAACGTTTTTTATTGTATTGAGCCAAAAAGTCAAGCATCAAACATAAAATTACCCAGAAAATAAGCACTTTTCAGTCTTATAGAATAACCAATAATATCAATGGGATAGAGCACTAAAAATCATTTAGTCTCATAAGATTAATATTAGTGATGTCATAAAATATAAATTCTTTATATGAAAGGATGAAAATGCATCTATTAAATAAAAAAATCTTGGTTTTTGTAACTGGACTGATTCTTATTGGCGCGGTCGCTTATTATTTGGCAGTATTTTTTAAAGACAATAATGATATTCAAAAACCACAAGAAGCAATTCAAATTCAGAACAATAATACTGAAAAAAAAGATAGTTTAGACTTATTCTTTTCATTTCTCGAGTACTATGAACTTGAAGAAGGCGATACGTTTATTAGTACTCTCAAAAAAACTAACCTTAACGATAGAGAAATTGACCAATTAATTATAGCTGCGGAAGATTCAATGAAGACAAACCAACTAAGGATTGGAACGCGCATAGAGATAATTTCTGAACTTATAAAAGAAAAAAGAATTGTTAAAGAAGTTTTAATTTACCCTGATAATGAGGAAAAAATATCAGTCTTAAGAATAGACGATAAATTTATAGTGCGCAAAGACGTAAAAACACTTTACTCAGAACTCGTATTCCATGAAGTTGAAATAGATAAAAGTATTTATTCATCACTTAAAAATATTAACGTACCAGACAATATAATCATGTCATTTGTCCAACTTTTTAGTTTTGATATTGATTTCCAACGAGACATCAGAAGCAAAAATTTAATAAGAATTTTATTTGAACAATTTAAAGATAAAGATGATGACTTAATCAAAACTGGATCCATTTTTTTTGCAGAAATCGTACTGACCAAAGATGCGTATGAACTTTACAAATTCGAAGATAATAATGATATTGAATATTTTAATAGTGACGGCAAAAGTGCCACAAAAGCTCTAATGAAAACTCCTATCAATGGTGCAAGATTATCATCAGCATACGGTATGAGAAAGCACCCCATCCTAGGATATAATAAAAAGCACATGGGCGTTGACTTTGCTGCCCCCACAGGCACTCCAATCATGGCCGCTGGAACAGGGCATATTGAATATGTTGGTACCAACGGTGGTGCAGGAAAATATATTCGGATTAAACACTTGAATGGTTATAAAACCAGTTATTCTCATCTCAGTAGTTATGCTTCCGGCATGCAAAAGAATGTTCGGGTCAAACAAGGACAAACTATCGGTTATGTAGGAAGTACCGGATTATCAACAGGTCCACATCTTCATTACGAAGTTATATTTAACGGTGAAAAAATTAATCCTATGAAGATGAAACTTCCATCAGGTAAGAAATTAAAAGGGACAAGTTTAAATAATTTTCTCGCAGAAAAAGACAGGATAAATAATGAGATATCAAAAATTAAGAATTAGCTTCTTCTATTGCTTTAGCAGGATCTAAGGTTTCAACAGGCACAGTTTTCTCATCCGCAGATTCGGTTTTAATGGTTTTTGTTTCTCCATTACTATTATTTCTGTCTTGCCGATCATTTATTAAACGGCTGTAGTGCTCAGCATGCTGTAAATAATTTTCTGCTCCTATATGATCTCCCGAAGCAGCTGCATCTTTTGCCAGAACTTTATATTTTTCAAGTACTGTAGATAGATTACCTCTAACACGAGTAGAGCTATTGCCATTAACAAAACTATCACCTGAATGTCTATTGTTTGACCTTTTAAAAGGTCTAGTTCTTCTATTTTTCACTTTGAAATTTTATTTCCTAAATATATTTGGAAAGTTTTAATTCTTTTTTTTGTAAGAATGTTTGTAAACTAGTGTTTACTATAAAAATAATCAAGTTTTTATTTAACTTCTTTCAGCAATAATACACCTAGGGATGTTTGAAATATCTTTTTTTATTGAAACAACATTAAAGTTGTTATTTTTCAATATCTTAACTACTCCATCTGGCTGATTTATTCCTACTTCTAAGAATAGAAACTGTTTTCTCTTCAGGTGTTTAGATAAATTTTCAATAATCTTTCTGTAAAAATAAAGTCCTTTTTCATCTGCAAATAAAGCCTTTGATGGTTCATAATTCCTTACTTCTTTCATTATATCTTTTTTTTCTTCAAATGAAATATATGGTGGGTTGCTTATAACGATATCGAATGAACTGGTATCAAAGTTAGAAAAATCTCTTTCTAAAAATTTTAGCCTATCTTTATTTAATAAAAATTCTTTATTTTTTTCTGAGACTTTTATAGCTTTTTTATCAATTTCTACACCTGTTCCTGAGCTTAATAAATATTCATTTAATAAAGAAATAATCAAACATCCAGATCCTGAACCAAGGTCTAGAAAATTATAAGTTTTTGTAAGATCAGGAAAATATTCAATGACTGACTCAATTAACAATTCACTATCTGATCTTGGAATAAGAACAGACTGATCGACATAAAAATCATTTTTCCAAAATGATTTTATATTCGTTAAATAAGCAATTGGTTCTGAATTTTTTCTTCTATTAATTAGTTGTTCAAAGTTTTTAATATCTTTCTCACCTACTTTTTCGCTTTGAGTTAAATTTAGTTTTTCATTACTTAAGCCGAGCACATGAGATAAAAGTAACTTTTTCTCAAAGACTGAAATAGAATCCCCATTTGAATATAGAATTTCACCAATCGTTGTCATTTTAATTGCTCTGATCTGCTATAATCAAATTTGAGATAACTTCCTCAAGTCCGGATGCATTCAAAATTTGCTCAAGTTTATACAATGTTAAATTAATTCTGTGATCTGTAACTCTTCCTTGGGGAAAGTTATAAGTTCTAATTCTTTCAGATCTATCTCCTGAACCAATCTGAGATTTTCTTTTATCAGCAATATCATCTTCTTGTTTTTTTCTCTCATGATCATAAAGTCTCGTTTTTAAGACAAGCATAGCTTTTGCTTTATTTTTGTGTTGTGATTTTTCATCCTGTTGTTGTACAACAATTCCTGATGGCATATGAGTAATCCTGACAGCACTATCAGTAGTATTTACATGTTGCCCCCCAGCACCACTTGAGCGAAATACGTCAACTCTTATATCTTTTTCGTCAATTTGAATGTCAACATCCTCAGCTTCAGGTAATACTACAACACTGGCTGCAGATGTATGAACTCTTCCTTGAGACTCAGTTTCAGGAACCCTTTGAACCCTATGAACACCTGACTCAAACTTCAGTTTTGAATAGACACTCTGCCCTGATATTTTGGCTATAACCTCTTTCATGCCCCCTTTTTCTGAATCAGAAACGGAGAGATAATCAACTTTCCAATTTTGATCCTCTGCATATCGCTGATACATGCGCAATAGTTCATTTGCAAATAACGCTGCTTCATCTCCACCTGTTCCCGCTCTAATTTCGAGAATGACATCTTTTTGGTCTAATGGATCTTTCGGTATCAATAGCTGCTTTAAGGATTCTTCAGAAGATTGCAGATTTATTTTTAAGTTGCTAATCTCAGATTTTGCAATTTCTATTAGGTCACTATCATTTCCATCCAAAACTGCATTCAAATCTTCATGTTCTTTGAGAAGAGATAAATAAATATTTATTTGTTCAGCTAAAGGCTTAATTTCTGCATATTCCTTTGAAATAGAAACATATTTTTCTTTATCATTGACTGATGTGGTTAACTCCTGCTCTAAAGAATTAAATTTATTTAATATTTTATCTAATTCGTCTCGCTTAATCATTTATTGTTCTAACTTTTTGCTCAACAAGCTCAACTACATGATCAACAATTTCAGGATTGGTAATTTTATGGTCCGCTACACCTGACAAATAAATCATATTATTACCCTTTCCTCCTCCAGTAAGGCCGATGTCACTTTTGAGTGCTTCTCCGGGACCATTAACAACACATCCAATGATTGAAAGTGTGAGAGGTGTTTTTATATGAGCAAGTCTTTGTTCTAATTTTTTAACTGTTTCAATAACCGGAAAAGCCTGTCTAGCACAAGAAGGGCAAGAGATAATTTTAATTCCTCTTGAACCTAAATCTAAGCTTTTTAATATTTCATAACCAACTTTAATTTCTTCCACTGGATCGGCAGTAAGTGATACTCTTATCGTATCTCCTATGCCCTTTGATAAAAGAGTACCAATGCTTATTGAGGATTTAATTGACCCAGATAAGTATGTACCTGCCTCTGTAAGACCAACATGAAATGGATAATCACATAATTGAGCAAGCTTTTCATATGACTCAATTGTTATAAATACATCTGATGCTTTAACACTAATCTTAAAGTTTTCAAAATTATTATCTTCCAACAACTTTATATTTTCTAACGCACTTTCAACCAACGCATCCGAACATGGCTCTTTATATTTAATTAATATTTTTTCATCTATTGATCCTGCATTAACTCCTACTCTCATGCTAATATTGTTTTGCTTTGCAGCCTCAATTACTTCGATGATTTTTTCTTTCCCAATGTTTCCGGGATTAACTCTTAAACAGGCTGCGCCAGCTTCTGCCGCTTCTATAGCACGTTTATAATGAAAGTGTATATCAGCTACAATTGGAACACTTGATTGATTTACTACCTCTTTGAGAGATTCAGTAGACTCTTTATCTGGACATGAAACCCTGACAATGTCAGCGCCCTCTTCAACTAACGAATTGATTTGAGAGACTGTAGCATCAATATCTGTAGTTAAAGTATTGGTCATTGACTGAACAGTGATTTTTGCATCGCCACCAACTTTTACATTGCCAACATTAATCATTTTAGTCTTACGTCGTACTATAGTATGTTTAAATTCTTCACTCACGATGAAACCTTATTAACAACTTTAAATTATATTATATTTTATCTAGATTAAATACACTGTGTAGCGCATTTACAGCTGCCTCTGTTTTATTTCTATCAATTAGGACGCTAATTTTAATTTCAGAAGTAGATATAACCTCAATATTAATATTATTATTAGAAAGGCAATCAAACATTTTTGCTGCTATTCCTGGCTGATTTCTCATACCTGAACCAATTATTGAAACTTTTGACAAGTTTTGCTCATCCAATACTTTTGAAAAAACTATTCTTTTTTTAAGTTCCTCAAGTACGCCAAGTGACTTCTTTAAATCAGTCATCGGGACTGTAAAGGTTATATTAGTCATTTTTCTCTCAATAAAATTATTTTGAACAATCATATCAACATTTACTGATGAACTAGCTAATTCTTTGAATATTTCTGCTGCAACTCCAGGCTTATCCTCAACATCAATAATAGTTATTTTTGCCTCATCTTTAGAGTAAGCAACGCCTGTAACTGCGCGAGTTTCATTCGATACATCATTTGAAATTTGTGTACCTTCATCAGAAGGATTAAATGTTGATCTTACATTAACATTCACATCATGATTCATTGCGGACTCTACAGATGTAGTCTGAAGGACTTTAGCGCCTTGAGAGGCCATTTCGATCATCTCTTCATAAGAAATTTTATCAAGTCTTCTTACTTTGTCTGTCATTTTAGGATCAGAAGTATAAACACCATCAACATCAGTATAGATATCACACCTTTCCGCAGCAACTGCCGCAGCTAAAAAGACGGCTGTATTGTCTGATCCACCTCGGCCAATAGTTGTTATTCTTTCTTCTGAAGATATTCCTTGAAAACCTGCAACCACTGCAACTTTTTTCTCTTTGAAATCGTTGACAATGCCATCTGGGACTATTTTATCAATAAAGGCATTTCGATGTTGGCCTCTTGTAATAATGGGTATTTGCCATCCTAACCAGGACCTTGCTGGTACGTTTAGTTTCTTGAGAGCCAATGACATAAGGCCAGCTGTAATTTGCTCACCAGATGAAACAACAAGGTCATATTCACTATCATCATTAAAATCGATACTGTTGACATGATCGATTAAACTATTTGTAGTTCCAGACATCGCTGATACGACTACGACAATGTTATTGTTTTTATCATATTCAGATTTAACAATTTTTGCAGCAGACTCTATTAATTTTGTTGTAGCAACAGAGGTACCGCCGAATTTTAAAACAAGTGTGGACATTTTCTATATCGTAACTAAATAGTTTATCGTGATATTTTAAAGAATTAAAAATAAGAAGTACTGTATAACCTCAGTTAAATCAAGTACTACTTAAGACATTGTATTATGGATATAAATTCAATTGATAAGACTGAAATTGAGAAATTCAGAAGTCTCTCAAAAGAGTGGTGGAAGCACGATGGTAAATTCAAAACTTTACACAAATTTAATCCTGTTCGTCTCTCTTACATAATTGAAACTATAAAAGATCATTTTTCCATAAACTCCGAAAACCACAAACCACTTAAAGGCTTATCAATTTTGGATATAGGTTGTGGCGGCGGATTAATGTGCGAACCATTAGCTAGACTAGGTGCCAAAGTAACTGGAATAGACGCATTAGAAAAAAACTGTCTTACAGCAAAAATTCATGCTGAAGAGAATGGATTAGACATTAACTATATTATGAGTACCGTTGAAGAGCTACCCAAAAAAAATCAATATGATGTAATATTAAATTTAGAAGTTATTGAACATGTCAATAATCCGAGAGAGTTTATTAATCAAAGTTGCAATCTGGTAAACAATAATGGATTGATGTTTATTGCAACGATTAATAAAACATTATTTTCTCTGGTGTTCGCTAAATTTACAGCTGAATATATATTAGGATTTCTTCCGAAGGGCACTCATAATTGGAATAAGTTCTTAACACCCGAAGAAATTTATTCTTTCCTTATTCAAAACAAATTTGATGTTATTGGAAGTGCGGGAGTTAATTATAATCCTTTAGGCGATACATGGTACAAGTCTCAAAATATGAACGCTAATTATATGGTAGCTGGTAAAAAAATTTAATTCTCCTCTTCAACCCAAGGTATTGATGCGACTTCAATACCCTCATCATTTAGCTCTACAACATCTTCTTTAGTAGCCTTGCCGTAAATAGGTTTTTTGTCTTTCTTACCATAGTGTATTTTCCTTGCTTCATAAGCAAAATTATCACCTACATAATCGCAATTTTTTTCAATGAATTTTTTTACATCCTTAATTTTATTTTTTAATTCTCGCAGAACCTTTTCTGATGACTTATCCTTACCCTTATTGACAGATACATTCGGCTTAGAAAGTGTTTTTTCTATATTAGAGGAATTACAAATTACACACTCAACTAATTTTTGTTTAATCTGAGTATCACAGGATTTAGAGTTAGAAAACCACCCTTCAAATTCAGAAGAACAATCTTTGCACATTAAATTAAATACGATCATGCATAATATATTGTTACGAAATAGTTCTTTTCAATAGTTTTGATTGGTAACTTGGCATATTTTTTCTAATATTATCAACTTCATCCATATTAATTTTACAGGTAATTATTCCAGTTCCACTCATTTTTTCTTTTAAGATTTTGCCATATGGCGAGACTATGAGGCTATGACCATATGTTTTTCTTTTAGGAGTATTTTGACCACATTGAGCAGGTGCGAATACATAACATCCGCTTTCAATAGCTCGTGCTTTTAATAATGTGTGCCAGTGAGCTTTTCCAGTAGTAACTGTAAATGCTGAAGGAATTGAAATTATTTTAGCACCTCCAGCAACTTGACTTCTATATAATTCTGGAAACCTCATATCATAACAAATTGAAAGTCCCACTTTACCCCACGGCGTCTGACCTATCTTTACTTTTTTCCCAGCAGTAAAAATAGAAGACTCCTTATAAAATTCTTTAGAGGAGATGATGGCATCGAACATATGAATCTTGTCATATTTTGAAATTATTACACCTTTATTGCTGATTAAGTAAGATCGATTGAAAAGACTTTCATTTTTATCTTTCACAATGATAGATCCTAAAACAACCCAAACAGAATTGTTCTTAGCAAATTCTTTTATTTTTTTCAAAAATGGATCATTTTTTTCAGAGTAAGTTTCTTTCAGTAAATGCTTTTGATTTAAAGAAACGATATTAGTGATTTCGGGTGTTAAAATTAAATTTGCATCAAGCTTTACAGCTCTTGTTAAATATTTGAGTGTTTGATCTAGATTTTTTTTTACTGATTGACCTGAATTTAATTGGACGCAGGCTACTTTGAATCTTTTACCCATCTAAAATACTGTCAAGCTTACCACTTACGTCAAGTTTTTTTAATTCTTCAAATCCACCGATATGCAGGTTTTTAAAAAAAATTTGTGGAACAGTTCTTTTTCCATTAGCTCTCTCTAACATAATGTCTCTTTGGGAGGGGTCGTCTTGAATGTTAATTTCCTGATACTTTATTTGTTTTTGATCAAGGAGTTTTTTTGCTAAGTCACAATATCCACAATTGTACGATGAATAAATAATTATTTGGTCACTCATAAAAATTAGATCCTATCATCAAAATAATTTATGATTTCAGAAATATTTTCTAATACTTTATCATCTTCAACATAAGTTTCACCTAATCTAACAACTATCATATCCTTAGATGGGATTATCAATATGTACTGCCCCCCAAATCCAGCGGCATAATAAGTATCCTTTGGAAGTCCCCGTGTAAATGCTGGATAAGGCATCCAAAATTGATTACTATACAACTGGTAGGAGTTTTTAGCTGGAGTTCTTGTGTCATCAATCCATTCTTTTGACACAATTCTCTCGCCATCCCATACTCCATCTCTTAAATATAAATATCCAAATCTTGCATAATCTCGTGCGTTTGCAAATATGGAGCTACCACCAATGAAAGTTCCAGAATTATCAAATTCGAAGATAGAATTTTTTATACCTATTTTTTCAACAAGATTACCTTTGATGAAATCCAAATAGTCGATTCCTTGAACTTCAAGCCTTGTCTTTATTATTTGGCTAAGAATATTAGTTTCTCCCGTCGAGTAGTTATATTTCATACCTGGTAGAGGAGTTTTTAGTTTCATGGAAGATGCAAACCCAGCTTGATCAAATCGTCCCTGCCCAAATAACATTTCTAATGTATCTGACCTTCCACCTAAATCATACTCCTCAACATAGTCCAGCCCTGACTGCATATTAAGCATATGTCCTATAGAAATATGTTTTCTATTGTCATCCCAGCTTGGTAGGAGATTTGTTTCATCTTTTGATAAGATGATTCCCCTATCAATCATCATTCCAGTCAATAATCCAATATAGCTTTTTGCCATTGAATAGGAGACAAGCTTAGTATCTTTTGTAATAGGAGAATTGTACTTCTCATAAACAATACTTCCATCTTGAATAATTAAAAGCGCATTCGTGCGCCCCAATTCATCATGAGAATTATCAGAAAAAGTATAATTAATAATTGCACTAAACCCCTCGTCGTCAATTTCTTTTAAATTTTCTGGCCATGTATTTGTTGGCCACTCGACTGCGTCATTTTGTGGTAACTGATTAATAATAGCTAATGATGGATTGACCCAAATAAAAATAAAGGATAAATACGTAATAAATTTAATAATTTTATGCATAAGATGTCACGGAATATTTATAACACATTAATAATATTTACATCATTTTTTTTTATAAATATTAGTACAGCCAAGTCTGATGAAACTCTCATTGGTTTAAATGCTTCAGCAAAACACTATTGTGTTTGTTTCTTTATATCAGAGATGAAAAGTGATTATTGCGATGAAGCATATGATCGTGTTATAACTGCATCAGTTTCAGACGATGAATTGTACAGTCAAATTAAACTATTGGGTTACAATAAAGATGAGGTGGGGAAAGAAATTTCAATTGAATATGGAGAGTATAATATAGTTTCTGTTTTCACAGAGGACACTGGTTGTTATTTTAAAAAATAATTAATAACTTTGGTATTCGCAGGCAATAATTTTATTTTTTTTATCTCTTTAATTGAAACCCATCTTAATGTTTCATTATCTTTATTTTCAATTTGACCTGACCAGTGTTTAACCTCAAATGTATACATCATTAACAAGAAAGCTCTATACTGATGCCTAGTGAAAATATAATTCTTTAACTTATTTTTAGCGATATCAATTCCTAATTCCTCTTTTAATTCTCTTATTAAGGCTTCAAAATAATCTTCGAAATTAGATAGTTTTCCTCCAGGAAACTCCCAACAATTTCTGAATGTTTTTTTATTTTTTCGACTCATGATTAGAATTTGGTCTTTTTTATTTCTAATGACTGCTGAAGAGCAAAAAACCAGATTCATGACTTATATGAAGCATTTATATCTATATATTTGTGCGACAAATCACATGTTAAAATATCAGCGTGTGAATTTCCTATAGCGAGATCAATTTGTATTTTAACCTCTTTTTGTCCTAAGTACTTCTTAATATCAGAATTATTTATTTTAGTATTAGCTTTTCCATTCATTGCTACTAAGTAGTCACCAAAGTAAATCTTTAATTTGCTTTGATTGATTTTTTCATATGTTTTGCCAATTGCCATGATTATTCTCCCCCAATTAGCATCTTCTCCATAAATTGCAGTTTTAAATAGATTTGAATTTGCGATAGATCTTGCAATTTTCTCAGCCTGCAGAATATTCTTGGCTTTTTTCACTTTAATTTTGATTAATTTAGTTGCTCCCTCACCATCTCTAACGATTTGTTCCGATAAAGAGCTAAACACTTTATATAAAGAGATTTTCAAGCTATTTATTCTTTTATCATTTATAGAATTAATTTTGTTTTTAAGTTTAATTTTATTCGAGCTTGCAAGTATAACTGTATCATTCGTAGACTCATCGCCATCAACAGAAATTCTATTGAATGACTTGGCATTGAGTTGTTTTAATAAAGCTTGTAAAATTTTCTGAGGAATTTCTAAATCAATAAATATAAATCCTAACATGGTTGCCATATTTGGCTCGATCATTCCAGATCCTTTGGTAATTCCCGTAATTGTTACTACTTTATTATCAACTTTAGTCTTTGATGAAATAGCTTTTGGAAAAGTATCTGTTGTCATTATGGCTTTTGCTGCATCCATCCAATTATTGTTTTTAATTTTATTTTTTCTTATCGCATTTATTATTTTTTGTTCAGGAAATTCTTCTCCTATGACACCCGTAGATGCAAAAAATATTTTACTTTTTGAAAGATTAAACATATTTGAAACAAGTTCGCTTATCTTTATTAAAGACTGATGACCTTTCTTTCCTGTAAACGTATTTGCATTTCCAGAATTAATTATTATTGCTTGCACCTCTTTTTTTTTAAGTGCTTTTTCATTCCAATCAAGAGTACAGGATCTCATAGAAGACTGAGTAAACACTTCAGCTATAGAACCTTTTTCTTTAAAAATAAAAATTGCTACATCGTTTCTAGATTTATCGTAAAGATTGGCACAGTAGGTATAAAGTTCTATGCCTTGAATACTTGAAACCTTGTTTGCCTTTTTTGGTGCAAGTGGTGATTTTCTGTATTTTTGTCTCACTATTATCTCTTTAATTAATAATACTAATTTTAACTTAATTGAAGTTAGTATTTAATGTATAAAAGCTTGTAATTAAATAGAAAATAACAATATCAACTTACATGTTTAATCTAAATTCAATAGTAAATTCACTTTTTAGCGGGAATGATAAGAAAAAAATTGGTGAGTTTTCGAAAATTGCCAAAGATATTGACGCACTTGAACCAGAATTTGAAAAGAAAACTCAAGAGGACTTAATAATTCATATCGAAAAGATTAAAGCTAAAATCAAAGATGGGGCAAGTATTGATGAATTTATTCTTGAAGCTTTCGCTATCGTTCGAGAAGCAGCAAAAAGAACACTTGGGCAAAGACATTTTAATGTTCAATTAATTGGGGGGATGATTCTTCATAACGGTGGTATAGCTGAGATGAAAACAGGTGAGGGTAAAACACTTGTATCTACACTTGCTGCATTTCTTAACTCACTAACTGATGAAGGTGTGCATATAGTTACTGTAAATGACTATCTTGCAAGAAGAGACTCCGAGTGGATGGGTAATGTATTCAAATATCTTGGACTAACTGTTGGATGCCTCACAAACGACGTGACCGGAGTTGAGGAAAGACAAAAACAATACAACTGTGATATTACATATGGAACAAATAACGAATTTGGTTTTGATTATTTGAGGGATAACCTAAGAGTGCTTAAAAAAAATATGGTACAGAGATCTCATAATTTCTGCATTGTTGACGAGGTTGATAGCATTCTTATAGATGAATCACGAACACCCTTAGTAATTTCTGGAGCTGTTGAAGATAAAACAACACTCTATAATTCTGTAAACAAGATTATTCCTTTCCTAGACCCAGAAGATTACGAAATTGATGAAAAGACAAAAACAGGGACACTTACAGATAAAGGAAATGATAAGGCAGAAAAAATTTTAAAGGAAAAAAATATTATAACTGAGGGTACGCTTTATGACGTATCAAATGTTTCAGTAGTTCACCATATTAATCAAGCATTGAGGGCAAATAAATTATTTGAAAAAGATAGAGATTATATTGTTAAATCTGGAAGCGTAATCATTGTTGATGAGTTCACGGGTAGAACAATGGAAGGAAGAAGGTATGGCGATGGTTTGCATCAAGCAATAGAAGCAAAAGAAAATGTTAAGGTGCAAAATGAGAGCCAGACCCTAGCCTCTATAACATATCAAAACTATTTTAGACTTTATAAAAAAATATCAGGGATGACTGGAACTGCTCTTACTGAAGCAGAAGAATTTGCAGATATATATAATTTGCCAGTTTTTGCGGTCCCTACAAATACACCTGTTGTAAGAAAAGATAATGAAGATGAAATCTACCGCACATCGGAAGAAAAATATGATGCAATCATAAAACAAGTTGTTGAATGTAGTCAGAAAAATCAGCCTGTTCTGATTGGAACAACTAGTATTGATAAGTCAGAAAAAATATCAAAAAAATTAAAAAATGCCAAAATTAATCACGAAGTTCTTAATGCAAAGCAACATGAATCAGAGGCAAAAATAATTGCTAATGCTGGAGAGCCAGGTGCAGTGACGATAGCAACAAATATGGCTGGAAGGGGAACTGATATTCAACTGGGTGGAAACTTTGAATTTAATAAAAAACAAATGAAAGATCATGAAGGTTCTAATGAATTAAAAAATAAAATTTCCTTGCAAAATAAAAGTGTGATTGACGCTGGTGGTTTATATGTGATTGGAAGTGAAAGGCACGAAAGTAGAAGAATAGACAATCAACTTAGAGGTAGATCTGGAAGACAAGGAGATCCAGGTGAAACTAAATTTTTTATTAGTTTAGAAGATGATTTGATGAGAATTTTTGGTTCTGAACGAATTGACAGTGTTCTAAAAAGTCTAGGTCTCAAAGAAGGTGAGTCAATCCAACATGCTTGGATATCAAAAGCTCTTGAAAGAGCGCAAAAAAAAGTTGAGGGTCGTAATTTTGATATTAGGAAAACATTATTGAAATTTGATGACGTTTTAAATGATCAAAGAAAAACAATATTTGATCAAAGGCTGGAATTGATGAATGCTGATGATATATCTGAAATTGCAAAAGACATGCAATACGATGTCGCTGATGATATTATAAATCAATACGCTCCTGAAAAAGCGTACATAGATCAATGGAATATCGATGAATTAAGTAAGGAAATTACTCAGCATTTCTCTCAAGATTTTAATCTAAAGAAAATAATAGAAGAGGAAGAGATCGATCATCAAGGATTAAAAGATAAGATTTATAAAATTATAGATGATATTTCAATCGCCAGAGCTCAAAATCATTCAAAGGAAAAAATTAATGCTGCAGAGAAAATGGTTCTTCTTAAAATCCTAGATGATAAATGGAAGGATCATATAAATAATTTAGAGCAATTACGATCAACAATAGGTCTTAGAGGATATGGGCAAAGAGACCCCCTTAATGAATATAAGAATGAAGCTTTTAGTTTATTTGAAGGATTAATCAATAGTCTGAAAACAGATGTAACAAAGATTTTCTCTCGGATGCGAATACGTGAGAATACTAATCTCAATATTGACAATGATAATGACGAAGTTGAACAATCATCAAGTGAACCTATCAAAAAAGACAAAAAAATATCAAGGAACTCTCCTTGTCCATGTGGATCTGGAAAAAAATATAAACACTGTCACGGAAATATTAGCTAAATAAGTAGTAAGCTAATCCTACTGAAAAAATAGTAATTGCAAAAGCAGCAATTGCTCTGAAAAAAGTACTATTTTTGAATTTTTTCCTATCACTTGCCTTTCCATACTTTTCATCAAGCACAGAATTTGCTGTAGTAAGTGTATCGCTAAATAGCCCTGATCGCCCAATCTGCAAATATCTTTCTTGTCTTGCGTGTTTTAGATCATTTCCATGCTGGTTTGATAAAATATTAAGATACTCTTCTATTTGATCGCCAACATTGTTCATTGCGATGAGCCGATTCCTATGGGCTCCGCCTGAAGGTTCCTGAATTATTTTGTCAATCACATCTATTTTCAACATATCATTAGCGGTAAGTTTAAGTGCTGATGCAGCCTCAACAGTTTTTGAGTTATCCTTCCATAAAATTGAAGAACAGCCTTCAGGTGAGATTACAGAATATATTGAATTTTCAAGCATCAAAACGGTATTGCCCGTTCCTATTGCAACCGCTCCTCCAGAACCTCCTTCTCCTATAATTACCGCTACAATAGGCACTCCTAGTGATAAGCAGCATTCTGTAGTTTTCGCAATTGCTTCTGACTGTCCTCGTTGTTCTGCTCCCACTCCTGGATAAGCGCCAGGTGTATCCACAAATGAAATAACAGGAATATCAAACTCTTCAGCAAGTTTCATTAAACGTTGGGCTTTTCTATAACCTTCAGGTCTTGGCATGCCAAAGTTATGCTCTATACGAGAAGTTGTGTCATGACCCTTTTCATGACCAATAACCAAAACAGATTTTCCCCTGAATTTTCCAAATCCACCTATAATCGCCTTGTCATCTGAAAATGCTCTATCACCTGATAAAGGAAAAAAATCTTCAATTAAGTGTTCTATGTACTGCTTTGTTTTTGGCCTATCTGGATGCCTGGCAACAAGTGTTCTTTGCCACGGACTTATATTTGAGTATATTTTTTTATAAGTATCACTAATCTCTAACTCAACTTTAGAGATCTTGTCTAGCATATCCTCAGAAGGAGCGCTGTCATTCAGACTTTTTAATTCAACTATCTTACTATCGAGTACTTCAATTGGTTTTTCAAACTCAAGATAAGTGGTCATTAAATATAAATTATATTAACTTAAAGTTTCAATTAATTTAGTTTGTTCAATGATTTGCTCAGCCTGTCTAATGGATGCAGCATCTATAAGTCTACCATTGAGAGTGGCTGCCCCTGCCCCAGATTCTTGAGCTTCTCTCATTGCCTTAATAATATCTTTGGCTTTTTGGACTTCGCTTTCAGGTAACGTAAAGACTTCATTGGCTAAGTCTACTTGACTAGGGTGAATCGCCCATTTACCCTCACATCCGAGTATTGCAGTTCTTCTTGCATGCGATTTAAATCCATCTGGATCTGAAAAATCACCGAAAGGTCCATCAATAATTCTCATGCCGTGAGCCCTGCCAATAGTTGTCATTTTAGAAATAGGATAGTGCCACATGTCATTCCAGTGAATATTTCTCTCTCCATTAGTTTCGTCTGTTAAAATGGAATAATCTGAATTCGACCCACCTATATTAGTAGTCCTCATTCTGACTGATGCAGCATAGTCAGCATAACCAAAATGAAGAGACTCAATTCTTTTGCTGCCAGTTAAAATACTGTCTAAGTTGGTGATGCCCATGGAAATTTCAATAATTAATTCAAAACCAATTTTTTTGTTTCTATTTATTTTGTCTTCTATTTGAGTAACCATCATGTCAATGGCATAAACATCAGCCGCAACTCCAACTTTTGGTATCATTATCAAGTCAAGTCGTTCACCACCTTGCTCCATTAAATCAACTACATCGCGGTAACAATAATGAGTATCGAGGCCATTTATTCTGACAGAAATAGTTTTTTTTCCAAAATCAAGTTCATTTAGAGCTTTAATAACATTTTCTTTTGCTTGCTCTTTGTCTTGTGGAGCCACCGCGTCCTCTAAATCTAAACAAATAATGTCAGCATTACTCTTGCATGCTTTATCAAATAATTCGGGTTTAGAGCCTGGAACGAATAACTGGGAACGATTTAGTCTCGTTGGTTTTGTTGGTACAGATGTGAAACTCATATTGTTTTTTCTATCACTATAAAATTATCTTTTCAAGGCCTTCTTCAGATACAAATTTATTTATTGTAAATTTTTGAGAGTGGGTGGTTATCTTTAACAGTCTTTTTCAATCTATCATTTAAAATATGAGTATAAATTTGAGTTGTAGAAATATCTGCGTGACCCAGCAATATTTGCAAGGATCTCAGGTCGAGACCGTTTGCAAGCAGGTGTGATGCAAAGGCATGACGTAATTTGTGAGGACTAACAAATTTCTCTTCTATGCCTACTTTTATCGTAAGTTCTTTTAAGAGCTGATTGAATCTCTGTCTGCTTATATGTCCTAATTTAGAATTTTTTGAAGGAAATAACCACTTTTGATCATTTTTATTTTTAATAAATAATTCTCTTATTTTTAAATAGTTTTCGATTGTGCCTAATGTATTTTTGTCAATCGGAACAAGCCTTTCTTTATTTCCCTTCCCATAAACAAGTAAAAAATTTTTTTTCTCATAAAGTGCTGAAATCCGCAAGTTAATTAGTTCTGTTATCCTTATGCCTGTTGAATAAAGTATCTCAAGCATCACTAAAAATCGAATACCTCCATTAGACTTATCTTCTCGGGCAGCTTTTAAAAGTCGATCAATTTGCATATTTGTTAGGAAAATAGGTAACTTTGAACTTTTCTTTGGAATATTTATTTTTTTTATTGGATTTGATTCTAGAATTTCCTCTTCGACTAAAAAATTAAAAAAGTGCCCTAACGCTGAGATTTTTCTAAGCACAGTAGATCGCTCAAAACCCTTTGCATTCAATGAAGCAATATATTTTTCAATATCTAAATTTAAATTTTTTGATGAAATTTTATCTATATTAAGTTTAGTTATTTTTAAACATTGCTTGATGTCAAGGCTATATGATTGAATAGTGTTCTTACTAAGTCCTTTTTCAGACGCAAGAGACTCTAAAAAATTTTCGATTAGTGATGCATTGGCCATTTAATCTAAAGCGTATCTTTTGTGAGATATTCAAATACGTATTGATTTGCATATACAGGGTCTATGTTAATAAGTCCCTCTATGATCGTAAATATTGTAGTTTCATGAAGATTTATGAACTTTTGATCACCGTGTATGAGATTTAAAAGCAAGATCATTTCTCCAATCTGATTATCTAGTGATTTTAAGTATTCATCAAGCTTCACATTTGTAATTACAGATGAAACCCTGTTTAAATCATTTGGCGTTTTCCAATAATTACTTATTTTTTCATCTGTCATTAACTCATAATATTTGACAATAATATTTTTCTGTTTTGAGCTAAGTTTTTTATCTTCAAGTAAAATTTCAAGCTCATCTAAAGAAAAAGAGATATCAGAATTGAGGAATAAATAAAACTTAATCTTCGCCATTAATATTTTATAATCATCTTTATAATTAATTACATTTAACCATTCCTTACATTTATCTAAATCTTTGTTAAGTATAAGAATTAAACAAACATCTAGACTTTCTGCTACTAAATTTTGTTTTGGAGTAATTACTTTAACCTTATCATAAATAAGAGTTGAAGCTTTATTAAGGAAGCCTTGCTTACTAAATATATCAATAAATTTTGGAATAAGCTTTACAATTTTTTCTTGAGATGCAGTTTTTCTAATTTCTTGATAAATTGAAATCCTATTCTCCAATGTTATATTTTTTTCATTATCATTATCAAACTTATAATCTTTATAAAAATCTGCTAAGTAGGACAGGTCAAGTAGCCCTAGTTCTAGCAATGTTTCAGTGATGTTTATTTTTTTTAAGTTACTATCTTGACTAGATAAAACATAAAATAATTTATATTCAATATCTGCATCTTCTTTAATCAAGTTATCGTAATTTATCTTTTCATTCTTTAGCAGATTTAATTTAATGAGACTTATATCTCCAATTTCATTAGCATTAGTAAGTTCATCATTTAATAAAGAAATCAAAAGTTCAATATATTCTTTTTCGTGCTTAGTCTCTTCACGCATAAGAGAAATATTTAAATCCAAAGCCAACAAGTTTGAGTTCATTGCATTACAAAATGATGTGTAATATAAATCATTAAAATAATCAGAAAAATAAGTTACATCTCTATTGCAAATTCTCTTATAATTTCCACTAATAAGAAAATATTTTTCAATATTCCTTAATATCTGTTCATTGATTTCATCTTCATTCATTAGAGTGGATAATAAATAAATTTCTTCAAAATACCCTTTGGAGGCCAGAAAATTAATTTTTAAATCTAAATAACTTTGGGTACTTTCTAAATTATATTTTGGAGGAGTAGCTATAGTAAGGAGTGAATTAACCAACAGCTCTCTAAGTGTTGAACTATAGGATACTTCAGGTAAGGAATTAATCAAATACTCTATATCAGAGTAACTTGATCCATTCCATAAAGTTGTATCAAACCCACCATTTGAGATATCGATCAATCCAAGTGAGTCTTTTCTAGAATAAGAAAAATCAGACTCTTTTACTGCAGACTTTGACTCTGTATTTTCATCAATTTTCACATCCTCTTCTGTGTCATTTTCATTAATTGGCACCAAACTATCTTCAGCCCAAATATCAAATGGTTCTTTCGTGTCTGTTTGTTCGGCATTTGCTGAGAAAATTATAAAAATTATACTTACGAGATAAATAGTTATAATATATAATAGATATACAAAAATGCTTCTTTTCGTCATAACAATTTCTTTTAACAGATTAATCTGAAACTGTGAAATTTATTCACATCTAATGATGTCAAAATTAAGACTTTCTAATAGTAATAAAAGTATTGTTCTTGTGGGTCACATGGGATCAGGAAAATCAACAATAGGCAAAAACCTCTCAAAGAAATTGGGTATTGATTTTTTTGATTCTGATAAAGAAATCGAGTTAAGAGAAAAAATAAAAATTAGTAATATCTTTAGTTTACATGGAGAAAAATATTTCAGAAACCTTGAGGAAAAAATTAATCTTAAACTTCTTAAATATAAGAATGTAGTTCTTGCACTTGGTGGTGGAGCATTTCAAAATCCTTCTGTAAGAAAAGTAGCATTAGAAAAATGTAATTGTATTTGGCTAAAATGTAGCTTAAATCTATTAGAACAAAGGTGTAATTTTAAAAAAAATAGACCTTTACTTGAAAATAAAAATATTAAATCAGAACTGTTAAAGTTAGATAAAATTCGAAGAAAAAATTATTCTAAAGCCCACTTATCAATAAATGTGGGGGGGAAAACGAAATATCAGGTTACAAAGGAATTACTAAATCAAATTAAACTTAATGATTAAAACTCTCAAGGTTACAACTCCTCTTAAGAAATATAATATAATTATTGGCAATAATATTATAGCCAGCTCTGGAAAATATTCTAAAAAATATCTAAAGAGTGATAGGGTATTCATTGTTACAAATAAGCTTCTTAAATCTTTGTATTTAAAAAAAATAAAGAACTCATTTGTTAAGCATGGAATAACTGTCAGCGAAATAATCATTAACGATAGTGAAAGTAAGAAAAATCTTGAGTCAGTAAAAATCTTAACTAGCCATTTATTAAAAAATAAAGTTGATAGAAATGATACTCTGATTGCTCTTGGGGGAGGTGTAATAGGTGATCTTGTTGGATTTGTAGCAAGTATAACCCTAAGAGGTATTAACTTTATTCAAATTCCTACAACTTTACTTTCACAAGTAGACTCATCAGTTGGTGGGAAAACAGGAGTTAACACGCCACTTGGAAAAAATTTAATCGGTTCTTTTTATCAGCCTGCCCTTGTTATTTCTGACGTAGGCATATTGAAGAGCTTAAATAAAAGAGAGGTATTGTCAGGATATGCAGAAGTAATCAAGTATGGCATCATAATGGACAAAGCGTTTTTTAATTGGCTATTAAAGAATGATAAACATTTTTTGAATCAAAATGCTAATTACTTAATAGAGATAGTATATAAATCATGCAAAAATAAAGCAAAAATAGTAAATCAAGATGAGAAGGAAAAAAATATTAGAGCCTTATTAAACCTTGGCCATACTTTTGGACACGCTATCGAAGCACTTAATAATTATAAAAAAACAGTTGTGCATGGTGAAGCTGTTGCGATAGGAATAATAATGGCACTAGAGCTATCTTTCTTAGAAGGAAAAATATCAAAAGACATTATAAATAAAATAGAATCACATTTTGATAAAATAGGTATTAAAAGAAAAATACCAAAACAATTAAAACGGCATTTAAACACTTCACAGTTTATAGAAGCAATGTCTTCTGATAAAAAAGTAAAAAACAAAAAAATAAATTTAATACTATGTAAAAGTATTGGTGAAGCTTACATCACTGATACTTTCAAACATAAGAACATGAAAAAGGTAATAAAAGATTTTTTAAACTAAATGTTATTTGAGATAATTATTTTATTTTTTGCTATTATTATACTGCTTGTATTATCTGCATTCTTCTCAGGATCAGAAACTGGATTGACAGCCAGTACAAGAAGTCGACTTACAGGTTTGCGAATGAAAGGTAGTAAAAATGCTGATGTTGCTCTTCAATTGCTAAATAAAAAAGAGTCATTAATCGGTGCGATATTATTAGGTAATAACCTTGTAAATATTCTTGCTTCCGCATTGGCTACAAGCCTACTCATTAAAGTATTTGGAAACTCAGGTGTAGCTTACGCAGTAATAATCATGACAGCATTAATTGTGATCTTCGCTGAAATTCTTCCTAAAAGCTATGCAATTGCGAATGCGGAGAAATTAGCGTTGATTGTTAGTCCATTATTAAAACCACTGGTTACTGTACTGGCGCCTGTTACATGGATTATGGAAAAAATAGTTTTTTATATTCTGGGAATTATAGGAATTAAACATGATCAAAATTCTCGCAGTATATCTGTTGCCGATGAAATAAGAGGAACGGTAGACCTACACCATAAAGAAGGTCGACTATTTAAAATTGACAAGGACATGGTTACTGGAATTTTAGATTTATCTGAAATTGCAGTTGAAGATATTATGGTACATAGAAGCAACGTGTTTATGCTAAATATTGATGATGATCCTGAAAATATTGTTAATCAGGTAATAGAAAGCCCATATACAAGAGTCCCAATTTGGAAAGATAATAATGAAAACATAATAGGTCTAATACATGCTAAAAATTTACTGAAATTACTTAGAGAAAAACAAACCCTTTCAATTACACGGGAAGATATAAAGGATTCACTTATTAAAACATGGTTTGTTCCAGAAACAACTTCTCTGAAAGATCAACTTCAAATGCACCTTAATAGAAAAATTAAATTGGCTATGGTTGTAGATGAGTACGGAGTACTGAGCGGAATGATTAGCCTAGAAGATATTATAGAGGAAATCGTTGGCGAGATAAGTGATGAGCATGATATTGAGCTTTCTGACATAAAGAGGAATCAAGATGGTTCAGTAAAAGTAAAGGGTTCGACAGAAATAAGAAATATAAATAGAAGTTTTGGATGGGATTTGCCTGATGAAGAAGCAAATACGATTTCAGGGCTGATAATAAATGAGTCAAGATCATTTCCTAAGACTGGTCAGATTTTTCAATATTATGGTTTTAAGTTTGAAATATTAGGAACAAATAAAAATATTATTACTCAAGTAAAAATATCTTCACTTAATTAGAGAATATTCTGCTTCAGTATGCAGCTTTAGTCTAATTGAATGAATATCATCTAAAATTTCCTGTTCGAGTACTTTATGCACTTTTCTCTCTCTATCAATTCGTGATAAGTTTAGAAATTCTTCAGAAACTATAATAAGTTTTATATGGGAAGTATCTTTATTTTCCCCAGAATAATGGTTTTTGTGTTGGTCAGAAAAATTTATTATTTTGAAAAATGATGGTTTAAAAAAATCATTAATCTTCCTATTTATATTTTTTTCAAGACTCATATATAATCATATATACTTAACATAATTAATTGCGATATGGATAACAGAAAATGCTCTTTTGAAAATTGCCCAAATGATGGAGAATTTAAAGCACCTTCATCGCCAAAAGAGCTTAAAAGGTATGTATGGTTCTGTTTGAAGCATATTAGAGAATATAATAAAAAGTGGAATTATTTCTCTGATATGTCTGCTGACGAAATTGAAGAATTTATTGAAAACGACATCATTGGCCACAGAAAAACCAAAAAAATAGGCACGAATGATGTGAATTACTTCGAAAAAATATCAAAAATCTCCGAACAGATGTTTTCTGGTATGAATAATCTTGAAAACCTTAATATGCACCCTAGTTTTTATAGTTCTAAATATCTAAATGCGCTGGCAACTTTAGGTATGGACAAAAAAGAAAGTTCATTAGAGGATATTAAATCTAAATTCAAAAAGATTGTAAAAGAACTTCACCCTGATACAGTTGGACTGAATGAAGAAAACAAAGAAAAACTTACTAAGGTTCTAGAAGCCTACAAAATAATAAAGGATCAACATGACAGCAACAGAAAACCTAATTCAAAATAAGCCTGACATTTCTATTTCAGTAAATCAGGCCTTTGGCATTGATACAGATTTACACGTTGAGGGGTTTTCAAAGAAGTCTGAATATGTTCCAGATATCGATAGCAGCTATTGTTTTGATAAAGCAACAACAATGGCAGTTTTATCAGGTTTTAAATATAATAGAAGGGTAATGGTCCAGGGATTACATGGTACTGGAAAATCTACCCATATCGAACAAATTGCTGCGCGGCTTAATTGGCCTTGTATTAGAGTTAACCTTGACAGTCATATAAGCCGAATTGATTTAATAGGTAAAGATGCGATCGTATTGAAAGAAGGCAAGCAAGTAACAGAATTTCAGGATGGAATTCTTCCTTGGTCATTACAAAATCCAACAGCATTAGTTTTTGATGAATACGATGCAGGTAGGCCTGATGTCATGTTTGTAATACAAAGAGTCTTGGAAGCAGATGGTAAATTTACACTTCTAGATAAAAATAGAGTTTTAAAACCAAATCCTTATTTTAGAATGTTTGCAACAACAAACACAGTTGGCTTAGGTGATACCACGGGCTTATATCACGGAACGCAACAGATTAATCAGGGTCAAATGGATAGGTGGAATATTGTGACCACACTCAATTATCTTAATTTTGAGCAAGAAAAACAAATCATGCTCTCAAAAGTTCCTTCTTTTAACACACAAGAAAAGCAAGAAATCATTGAACTTATGATTAAAGTAGCAGACCTGTCCAGAAAAGGGCTATCAAATGGAGATATATCAACAGTTATGAGTCCACGAACAGTTTTAACCTGGGCTCAAAATGCTGAGATATTTGACTTTAATTATGCAATGGCATTCAAACTTACTTTCTTAAATAAATGTGATGAGAGTGAAAGACAGATTATATCTGAATATTATCAACGCTGTTTTGGTGACGATCTCTCATTAGAAAAGAATGAGTTTAACTTAATATAGTGAAAGAAGATATTTTAGAAGATATCAAAAGGGCTATCTCATCTGCTACAAGGGCTATTGCTGAAAACAAAGAGCTTGAAGTTGTGTTCGAAGATACCGGTTCTTCATCTGAAAATAAAATTGTTTTACCCCAAATAAAGTTAGATGTTAATCCTGAATCGCTTAGCCAGCTTAGAGGGAATGCTGATAATCAAGCCCTAAGATATAAATACCACAATCAAGACACTTTCAAAGAATACGAGCCCTCCGGAGAAAAAAATAGAAAGATTTATGAAATACTTGAAGATACTCGCATACAACTAATAGGCAGTAAATTGATGAGGGGTGTTAAAAATAATTTACATTCTCTCTATGAAGATAAATTTAAAGACAAAAACATTTCTGAAATCTCTAAACAATCTGATATTGATATTGAAGATGCTATTGATTTATATTTTAGAAATAAAGTCAGTCCTGATTATCTACCTAAAGATTCTGATAAAGCAATAAGCGTATGGAAGAAATGGCTTCAAAGTAGGATTGGCGACTCTTCCAATTCACTCTTAGAGAATATTTATGATCAAAAAGTTTTTGCTGAAAATGTAAATAAATTAATAAATGACTTAGACTATTATGATGACCAAAATACTAATGATGAAAAGAATGAAGAGGAAAAAAATCAAAACACAGAGCAACTCGAAAATAATGAATTAGATGAGATGGAGAATCAGTCATCTTTTAGTGATGATGAGGCCTCACAGTCAGAAGAGGAAGTGGGGTATGAAGAAACAGAAATGAATATTGACCAGCAAGAGGATGATGAACTTTCAGAGTTTGATGAAGGAAATAGTGAAAATGCAACACCTCAGTATAGAGCTGAGAATTCAAGTGAACAAATACTAAATGAGTATGGTATATACACTGAGGAATTTGATGAGATAATTACTGCTTCAAATATATGCGAAGATGAAGAATTAAACCGCCTTCGCGCTTACTTAGACCAGCAACTAAAGTCATATCAAACAATTATTTCTAGATTGGCTAATCGATTACAAAGGAAATTGCTTGCTAAGCAAAACCGAAGCTGGGATTTTGATCTAGAAGAGGGATTGCTAGATACATCAAGATTAACCAGGATTATAATGGACCCATATCACTCATTATCTTTCAAAAAAGAAAAGGATACTGACTTCAAGGATACAGTAGTTTCACTTTTAATTGATAATTCTGGATCAATGAGAGGAAGGCCCATTACTGTAGCTGCCATGAGTGCTGATATTCTTGCCAGAACACTCGAGAGATGTGGTGTTAAGGTTGAGATACTTGGCTTTACAACAAAAGCTTGGAAAGGTGGCAAAAGTCGAGAGCATTGGATGCAGAACAAGAAAATTCCAGCACCAGGAAGATTAAATGATTTAAGACACATTATTTATAAAGCTGCGGATGAACCATGGCGTAGATCAAAAAAAAATTTAGGCCTTATGATGCGTGAGGGACTATTGAAAGAGAATATTGATGGAGAAGCACTTTTATGGGCACATAAAAGGTTGCAAGTCAGATATGAAGCAAGAAAAATATTAATGGTTATATCCGATGGAGCTCCTGTAGATGATAGTACTTTATCCGTAAATACAGGAAATTATCTTGAAAAACATTTAAGAGGTGTAATCGAATGGATAGAGTCAAAGTCTGCTATTCAATTGTTAGCTGTAGGCATAGGTCACGATGTTACTAGATACTACAAAAGAGCTGTTACCATAGTAGATGCTGAACAGTTAGCGGATGTTATGACAGAACAGTTAGTTGATTTATTTGAAGAGAGTGAGAAAAAAAGTAAAAGTCAGCTTGCTAACTAACTTTACTTGCAGCTATTCCCATTGCACGTTGTAATCTCTTGGCTTTAAGGGATAATTTCTTACTTTTTGTTTTTGTTAAGAATTCATCTATACCACCAAATTTCGAGACTGTTCGAATTGACGATGTAGCCACTGATAACTTTATTTTTTTATTTAACAATTCACTTTTAAAAGTTACCGCTTGAAGATTAACATTGAATTTTCTTCTAGTTTTGTTATTGGCTTTACTTACGTTATTTCCAAACTGAACTTTTTTGCCAGATAAATCACATGCTTTTGTCATAATTCGTGTTAGTTAAAGATAATAATAAATATTGTCAATATGATTATTTATTCTGCAAATTCTGAGTAATAGCTTCAATTGCTTCAAACATTTGAATCTTACCATCCATTACTTTTTGTGACAATTGACTAATACTACCGTCTTCTTTGATTTTCTTTTGAATATTAAATTGAATTATTTCTCTAACCTCTTCTTCTATCCAATAAGTAAACTGTTTAGCGCGCCTTTCATCAAAATTTTTATTTTTCTTATTTTGTGAGACTATATTTTGTATAGTTTCTATTACTTTTTCCATACCAGTTTGTTCAATGGCCGAGACAAGTAAGACCTCCTTATCAGCAGTATCATTTGATTTTTTATAATAACTTATTGCTGATTTGTAATCAGAAGCAGTTTTAGAGGCTTCAGATTTTAGGTCACCGTCATTTTTATTAACTATAAATATATCAGCATATTCTGTTATCCCTTTTTTTATACCCTGTAGCTCGTCTCCAGACCCTGGTCCTACAATTAAAGAAAATATATCTACTAAATTAGTTGCCATAGTTTCTGACTGACCTACACCAACAGTTTCAATAAAAATAAAATCATATCCCGCTGCATCCAATATGATTGATGCTTCTCTTGTTCCAACTGAGATGCCCCCCAACGAACCTCTTGAGGGAGTAGACCTTATGAATGTATTGGGATTTTTAGAAATTTCTATCATCCTAGTTTTGTCACCCAGTATCGACCCTCCTGTAATCTGTGAAGATGGATCAATAGCTAAAATGCCAAGCTTATAATTTTTTTCTACCAGGTAACGACCAAATGATTCGATAAATGTTGATTTGCCAACACCAGGCGGCCCTGAAAATCCAACACGAATTGATTTGCCTGGCTTATTTAATAGCTCTGAAATTAGTTTTCTACTTTCATTTTTATCATTTTCCCTAGAGGACTCTACTAATGTGATAGCTTTAGCAATTGCAGCTCTTTCACCTTTAATAATTTTTTCGACAAGCTGCATTTAATTATGTTCGTGAATTTTATCTGATATCAAATCAATGACCTTTTCTGCTGATTCAATAATATTTGAACCTGGACCAAAGATAGCTGAAATATTATTTTCATATAAAAAATTGTAGTCTTGCTCAGGTATAACTCCGCCAACAAAAACAATTATTTTTGACTTGGGATCTATTTCTTTAAGGCTTTTCATGAGCTCTGGTACAAGTGTTTTGTGACCTGCCGCAAGTGTTGAGACACCTATTGCGTGCACATCATTCTCGATTGCATCTTTTGCTACATCTTTTGGAGACTGAAATAAAGGACCCATATCAACATCAAATCCCATATCTGCAAATGACGTAGCAACAATCTTTGCTCCTCTATCATGACCATCTTGACCCATCTTAACTACCAAAACTCTAGGTCTTCGACCATTTTCCTCTTCAAAAATATTTACTTTTTTTGTTACATTCATAAAATCCTCATCACCCTCAAAATGCTTTCCATATACCCCCGAGACACTTAAAGATGTTGCAAAATGTCTTCCGTATACTTGCTCTAACGCTTTTGAAACTTCTCCAACTGTTGCTCTATTTTTTATAGCATCAATTGAACGCGCTAACAAATTACTGTCCTCTTTGGCTGCAGTCACTAATTTAGCCAGAGACTCATCAACAGCCTTTTGATCCCTAGAGGCTTTTATGTCATTTATTTTTTTTATTTGATCATCTCTCACTCTATTATTATCAATTACCCTAACATCTACCTTTGGCTCTTTGGGGTTTTTAAACTTATTTACCCCAACAACAACTCTTGACCCACTATCTACTTTTGCTTGTTTTTTAGTGGCCGACTCCTCAATTTTTAATTTTGGCACACCCGCTTTTACAGCTTTTGTCATCCCTCCAAGGGACTCTATCTCTTCTATAACCTCCCAAGCTTTTTTTGATAATTCGTCAGTAAGACTTTCTATAAAATATGATCCTGCTAATGGATCTACAGTATTCGTTACACCAGTCTCATTTTGAAGAATAAGCTGGGTATTTCTAGCTATTCGAGCTGATTCATCAGTAGGAAGAGCAATTGCTTCATCAAATGAATTAGTGTGTAAACTCTGAGTTCCGCCCAGTATAGCGGACAGTGCCTCATAAGATGTCCTAATGATATTATTATATGGATCCTTTTCAGTAAGTGATACTCCAGAAGTCTGACAGTGTGTTCTGAGTATTAAGGACTTTTCATTTTTTGCTCCAAAATCTTTCATTATTTTATACCATAATGTTCTAGCCGCTCTGAGTTTTGCAATCTCCATGAAGAAATCAGTTCCAATTGCAAAAAAGAATGAAAGACGTGGAGCAAAGTCATCAATATCTAACCCTTTTGAGAGAGCTGCCCTTACATATTCCATGCCATCAGCAAGTGTGTAAGCAAGTTCAAGCACATTATCTGCACCTGCTTCTTGCATATGATAGCCAGAGATTGAAATTGAATTAAACTTTGGCATTTCCTTAGATGTAAATTCAATTATGTCAGCAACGATTTTCATAGATGGATCAGGAGGATAAATGTATGTATTTCTCACCATGAATTCTTTTAAAATGTCATTTTGTATAGTTCCAGATAGTAAATTTTTATTAACATTTTGCTCTTCCCCGGCAACAATGAATGAGGATAAGACAGGAAGCACTGCCCCATTCATCGTCATTGATACAGACATCTGATCAAGTGGAATGTCATTGAATAGAATTTTCATGTCTTCAACAGTATCAATGGCAACACCGGCCTTACCAACATCTCCCATTACTAAATCATCATCAGAGTCATAACCTCTATGAGTCGGCAGATCAAAAGCAACTGAAAGACCTTTTTGACCAGATTTTAAATTTTTCTTATAAAAATCATTTGACTCCTCTGCTGTAGAAAACCCAGCATACTGCCTTATCGTCCAAGGTCTATTTGTATACATTGAAGCTTTTGGGCCCCTCGTATATGGCAACTGACCAGGGAGTGAGTCATTATCTACAAATGAAAGATTCTCAATGTCAGCTTTTGTATAAACTGGCTTTATTTCAATACCTTCATCTGTTTCAGAAGACGCCTCGTTGAGATCAATCTTGGTTTCTCGTTCAAAGCTTTTCTGCCACTTTGTATAATTATCACTATTTTTTGTTTTCATATTTAATTAAGAAACTTTTAAATTTAGATTATGTGATGTATATAATTATTTGATTATAAAAAAAAATAGAATATTTAAAGAACATAGCTTGTTAGTGATTCGGACACATAATCTACCTGTTTTGTTCTATATTATAAACAATATGTTGTGTCAGTTAATAGTTAATATACAAAAATAATATTATGTTTGAAAAATTTACATCATTGTTTGAAAAGACTGAAACTAAAGAAGATAACGAATTTGATGCAACGCAGTTGGCTGTTGCCTCGCTAATGATTACGACAGCAAAACACGATGGCATATTTGATGAAATTGAAAAGGAAGAAATTCTTAAGTTACTTAATAATTACTACAAGTTGACAGATGAAAGCTTAATCAATTTGTTTGAAATATCTGACTCTATGGTTGATAACGCCAGTGATATTCATCAGTTTACTTCAAAAATAAATTCTTCCTTAGATGATGAAGAAAAACTAGCAATAATTGAAATGCTTTGGAAGATAATCATTGCTGATGGGCGAATTGATGATTACGAAAATGCTCTTGTGAGAAAACTATCAGGACTACTTTATATTGATGATTTTAAAGTTGGTGAAATCAAAAAAAGACTTACAGGTTAATCCTCTATGACATACGTAGTAAATGAGAATTGCATTAAATGCAAATTCACTGACTGTGTGGAAGTTTGTCCAGTTGATTGTTTCTATGAAGGTGAAAACATGCTAGTAATCAATCCAGAGGAATGTATTGATTGTGGTGTTTGTGAGCCAGAATGTCCGGTAGATGCAATAATCTCTGATACTGAAGATAAAGATGGAAAATGGTTGAAAATTAATACGGAGTTTTCTAATGAGTGGCCGAATATTACATTAAAAAAAGATCCGCCAGTTGATGCGGAAAAATATGAGAATGAAGATGATAAGTATAACAAATTTTTTTCAAAAAAACCTGGGGGATAAGTCAATTATATGAAAAAAAATAAGAAATCCATAAAGAAGAAAAAGAAAGTTGTTAAAAAAGTTCTTAAGAAAAAGAAAGCTATTAAAAAAGTTCTTAAGAAAAAGAAAGTAGTAAAAAAAACTATTAAAAAAAAGAAGGTTGCCTCAAAAAAAAAGGTAGAAGCAAAAAAAACTGTAAAAAAGTTTGTAGCTCCAAAAATGCCTCAACAATCTAATAAAAAGGTTAATAATAGAATAATTAATCCTTCCCACTATCAAGCAAAAAAAGTAAAGAAATTTTTAGAAATAAAAACAATAAAAGAAAAAAAAGTTAAAAAAATATTTGAGACTAAAGACCATGTTGTTTATCCAACTCATGGTGTTGGGCAAGTTATCGATATAGAAAAAAGAGAGGTAGTTGGTCAAAAGCTTGAAATGTACGTCATTGAATTTGTAAAGGATAAATTAATACTGAGAGTACCAGTTGATAAAGCAAAGAAACTCAGTTTAAGAAAAGTTTCAAAACCATCAAAAATCCAAAATGTTTTGAAAATTCTCTCTCAGAAAGCCAAAATTAAAAGAACTATGTGGAGTCGACGTGCGCAGGAATATGATTTAAAAATTAACTCTGGGGAAATTGAGCAAATTGCTGAAGTAGTTAGAGATTTAAATAGGGCAAACAACCAGATAGAGCAATCTTATAGTGAACGCCAACTGTTTGAATTATCTTATGATCGTTTTTTACGCGAAGTTATTGCAAGCCTTAAAATCACTGAAGAAAATGCAATCAAAAAAATAGACAAAATTCTTGGTAGAGACAAATTAAAAAACGCCCCTAGTCTATTAAACTAAGGGCGCAAAAAAAAAGCATTGATTAATCAATGCTATTTATCTTTTCTTTTTTTTCTTTTTAGCTGGCTTCCTTTTAGCGGCTTTTTTCTTCTTTTTAGGAGCTGCTTTTTTCTTCTTTTTAGCTGGCTTCCTTTTAGCGGCTTTTTTCTTCTTTTTAGGAGCTGCTTTTTTCTTAGCTTTTTTCTTTGCCTTCGCAAAGATTACTTTAAGTTCCTCCATAATTATCTCCCCCCATTTGGGTTTAGTTAGAGGTTAATTAATGAATCAAAAGTTTGATTCGTTATGTTCAATGATTAAACTTTTATTGAAAACTGTCAATTTCTCAATCTTTTCAAAGATTAACAGTAAAAATGTTAGAAAATTAAATTTATTTTAAATTATTAGTTTATTTATTTAAATACTTATAGTCATTGAATTTTTTTTAATAAAAAAAACTTATTCTTTAAAATTTATAATTTTAAAACAAAAAAAGAAAAAAAAATTTGTTATAAGTTTATTTCTGATTAATGTGCGCTCGTAGCTCAGTAGGATAGAGCACAGGATTCCTAATCCTGGGGTCGGATGTTCGAATCATCTCGAGCGC
>ERZ802830.746-NODE-746-length-32128-cov-27.4912_pt1 | contig 32128 bp, 38 predicted proteins | sample MGYA00345654_ERZ802830 | MGnify/ENA primary metagenome ERZ802830 (study PRJEB30503, sample SAMEA104212375) | marine metagenome | biome: Westerlies Biome; feature: [SRF] surface water layer (ENVO:00010504) within the epipelagic zone...; material: water... | reverse complement strand
GTAAAAGCCTATCATAATGTATGTCCTCACAGAGGAAATAGGTTAGTTCATGTTGATTCTGGTCATGTTAAAGAATTTACCTGTACTTATCATGGATGGAAATTCAACTATTCCGGAGACTTAATTTATGCCCAAGATGAGGAGGATTTTCCTCAGGGCAATCCTTGCGGAAAAGTGAAATTATCAGAAATACCTTGTGAAGAGTACGCAGGATTTATTTGGTATAATATGGATAAAAACTGTTTTCCTCTAAAAGGTTTCTTAGGAGAGGTTACTAAATATATAGATATGTTTGACAATGATGGATTAAAAAGAGTTTACCATAAGGTATGTGAAGTTCCTTTTAATTGGAAAGCTTTAAGAGATAATTTTTGTGAATCATATCATTTGCCATCAACTCACCCTCAAATAAATGACTATTATGACGATGATTATAAAAATACTGATTTTGAATTATATGAGACTGGCCATAATCTAATGAAAATGAAAGGGTCCCTTCCATCATTAAGGAATACTGAATTATTTAAAGTAAATGAAAAATTAGAAGCAGAATTAATTTATTGGAACTTAAACCCAAAAGATTTTGAGGGCAAGGCTCATCTTGTAAGAGAAAGTTTGCAATCTCAGAAAAAAAAGATCGGCAAAGATAAAGGCTTTGAACATTTTGAAGATTTACCAAGTGCCTGGCTGACTGATGCTTTTCATTTTAATATTTTTCCGGGAACATCTATTACTTATACATCGAATGTAGTTTCTCTTCAAAGAACTGAGCCTCACCCAACAGATCCGAACAAATGTATTTATGATCATTGGGGCTTAGCTCTTAAACCTAATGACTCTGATTTAGTTCCTTCTCCAGAGGATATGGTTCCTTGGGAAGAGGTTGAGAAGAAAATAGTTATTTTTGGAGAAGAAACCCTAAGTGATGTTGCAGATCAAGATCTTGAAAGAGCTAGCGCGCAGCAGCTAGGTTTTCATTCTAGTGGTTTTGAGGGTGCATATCTATCCGGTCAAGAAAATCGGGTTCAGCAATTTCATAATTTTATAGACAGATATATTTATGAAAGATAATTTTTAATTTAAATAAGGAAAATAAGATGATCTCATTTTTAAGAATAGTAACTTTTTGTTTAATTTTATTATTGTCCCCTCAAACAAATGCTAAATTAGGTTTTGTGGGAATTGGAGTTTCAGATATTGAAAAATCAACAAAATTTTACCAAGATATTCTAGATTTAGATGTAATTGGAACTTATGATGACATAACTGTTGATAATGCAGATGGCTCAGAAAGCTTTCTTGATGAAGTAGTGTTGGGATATAAAGATGTGCCTGGTTCACTTCTTGTTTTAATGAACTGGCCTAAAGATCGCAAAAATTATGACGGTGATATTGTAAAGATTGTTTTTGAAGTCGAAGACGCAAAATCTGTTATGGAAAAAATTCGAAATGCAGGGGGAAAAGTAGATAGAGAAGCCATACCTCACTATACAATAGAAGGTGGATTGGTTGGTTTAGGTCGCGATCCCGATAACTATGTAGTTGAAATTATTCAATGGCAGGCTAATTAATAAAGTGATTATTGAACAATTCTTTGACGAAGAAAGCTATTCTTACAGTTATTTAGTAGGAAATGAAGAGAGGAATGCTACCTTAATTGATCCCGTTAAAAATAATATTCATCATTACGAGATAAGATTAAAAAAATTGAATTTAAATCTAATTTATGCCCTTGATACTCATATTCACGCCGATCACATCACAGGGTTAGGAGAGTTAAGAGAAAAATTTGGATGTGAAACTATAATGGGTAATCAATCAAAAGTTAGTTGTATTTCTCGAACAGTAAGTGATGATGATATTATCTTTTTTGATCAATTAAACTTTAGAGCAATTCATACACCTGGACATACAGATGACTCGTATTGCTACCTCTTAAAGTCTGATGTTGGACAGTTTTTATTTTCTGGTGACACCTTATTGATAAAAGGAAATGGAAGAACAGATTTTCAAAATGGTGACCCTTCTTTATTATACAAAAGCTTGCATAACAAAATACTCAAACTAGATGATGAAACAATTATATATCCAGCTCATGACTATAATGGACTAAAGTCATCATCAATTAAAAATGAAAAGAATTTAAATGAAAGACTTCATATGGATGAAAGCACTTTCATTGATTTTATGAATAATCTCAAATTGGAGGATCCTAAATTAATGGATGTAGCTATTCCTTTAAACCTTGAGTGCGGTGTCTTGAAATAATTTAAGCTCTCAATGTTTTAGAAAAATTTCTAGACAAATTTATAATAATATCTACTTCATCACTTTTATATTTATTAAAATCAACTGCTCCCCAAACAGGTCCTGGCCAAGAAGGATCTTCAACAAATCTTCCAATAATATGCATATGGAATTGAGAAACGATATTACCTAAGGAAGCAATATTTATTTTTTTTGGCTTAAAAGTGGAGCTAATAAATTTTGAAACCTCTACTATTTCAAAATCAAGTTGAGCTCTGTCTTTTGCCTCTAATTCATATAATTCTTTTATACCATTTATTCTTGGTACCAATAAAAACCAAGGGTAATTAGAGTCATTCATCAGTAAAAACTTACAAAGAGGAAGGTCTTCTATAAAAAAAGTATCACTTTCCAACCTTTTATTAATTAGAAAATCTTTTTTCAGACTCATACTTCAAGCTCGGATTCAAACTCATCAACAGTATAAGATCTCATATATCTAGTATCAAAAATCTTTTCTTCATCCTCATGAATCTCTCTAGCAATATCAGGTTGGCTTAATTTTTCTCCGCAAGCCTTAAGTGTTGCTTCATCAGGATACCAAACCTCCATAATAACATCGTACTCTGGATCTGATAGATTACCGGATCTATCAACCAGGGCATTAGTAAAGCGTCTTATATATTTTACTGCAAAACCATTAAGATATTTTTCACCAATAACTCTGTGATTATTTTCATAATACTCTCTAAATTCTGGAATTGACATTCCTGGTCGTCTTTTCATAAGCATAACAACTTTGATCAATTTAACCCCTCCTTATCTTTTAATTTATCATACTATAAAGTTATAATAAAAAAAAACGCCCGAATTAACGAGCGTTTTAAAAGTTAATAGAGTCTTACTTATTTTTTTGGCATCCATATTTGCCCAAGAATAATTATTGCCACAACTGCTAAGAAAGCAATACTTAATGGTAAAGGCATAGTTGCCGGATCAGTAGTACCAACATAATCTAAATACCCTTCAGCAACAGATGAAATACTTCCAGATTGCTCTTTAAGCTGTGTTAAAGCGATAGAAGTAGAAATCCAAGTGTTAACAATAATAGTTAGCTGCATCCAAGTAAAAGCTAAAACAATTAAACCAAAAGCTGTTGACATAATTTTAGCAAACAAATTAGTTTCGTCAGAGTTTCTTGTTGCTGCAGCAATTCTTAATGCTAACCAAATTGATAAAATTGAACCTATACCAACTAAGCCTGATCCAATTCTATTTGAGCTCCATATACTCCATATTTGAAATTCTTCCATAATAATTCCTCCTTATATTTAATTGATTAATAATAATTAAATTTAGTTAATAATGATTATTAAAAACTTACAAGTGATTTATTATTTTAAAATAAAATCAATAGGAATATTAATATAAACTTAATAAATCGTGCTATAAGAACACCTAAGATAATAACATCACAAATATTATCAAGATTTTTCGAAGTTATAATGCTTTCTCAAGCTTTAATAACTCTATCTTTTTCTTGATTCCACCCTTTCCACTATAGCCTCCAATATATCCATTAGAACCAATAACTCTGTGGCATGGTATTTTTATGGGGAATGGATTTTTACCGCAAGCATTGGCAACAGCTCTAGAAGATTTAGGTCTAGAAATCGCAAGAGCTATTTCTTTATAGGTTCGTACCTTACCTTTTGGAATTTTTTTTATTTCATTCCAAACCATAATTTGAAAATCTGTACCTTTAAGTTTCATCTATAATACTATCGTTTTAGTAGTTTAAATTTCATCATTTAAATATTGATTTAACTTAACTAGAAGTTTTATGAGAACTAAGATCTCTCTATATTTTTCTTTTCTATATTCGTTACTATTCCATCAAGAGATTTGGCATTATTTTCCTTCCAATATTTTTGAATTCCATCTTTTCCAGCTTTCTCATTTGATTTTTTTAAAATATCCCTCTCACCTTTAAAATCATAGTATGGAACAGCATATCCACACGAAGTCTGAACCAATGAAATTGAAAGATCAAAAATTTGTCTAGAAGCATTAGATGGAGGGAAATTTGATGACAAAATATCCCACTCTTTATCAAGGCGATGGATTGTTTTTGCCTCTCCATAAACTCTTAAAATTAATGGCTTTCTCTCAAACGAAGTAAACATTAGCGTCATTCTTGGGTTTTCTTGAGTATGTGCCGCACTCTCATTACCGCTTCCGGTTAGATTAACCCAAAGAATTCTATTTTTATCAATAATCTTCAAGCTATCATAGCCTTTTGGAGAGATATTTATAAGACCTTCAGATGTTGCTGTTCCAACAAAAAAAACCTTTTGTTGTTCAATAAATTTCTGAAGATCCTGAGTGAGGTGATCAAAATGTTCCATTTTAAATCCTTTTTTTATTTATAAAGGTATTGAAAAAGTATTTTTATTTTACTTCTAAAATATCAACATCGAAATCTTCAATGCCACAAATTGATGTAATTGATGAATACATTTTAGACCATTTTGTATCAGTTTCCTGCCATTTAAAAACTTTATTCATTGCTGCAATTGAGTTATGCAAATCTACAGCTCCTAGTTTACCATTATCCCAAACACCAGGTGATGAAGGAAAAGGTATAGGACTATTTTTAGCTTCATACGCAATTAATTCTTTAACTTTAATAATGGCCTCTTCTTGAATATCACTTGGGCATTGACCAGAATAAACAACAATTACCTTTCCTTTTCCTGCAGCCTGCTCAATATGATCTGAGGCAAAAGTTATAGACGTTAATGATACAAATATTGACAAAATAAATAGTAACGATTTCATTTTTTGACCTTTTTTATTTTAGATTACACCTTAACTACAACTTTTCCAATATTACTTCCTTCAAAAAGCTTAGAGTAGGCGGTAACTAAATTCTCCAATCCATCAGTTATTTCAATTGGTAACTTTAAACATCCTGATTTATCCCAGTTATTTAAAATTGGATTAATTTCTGATTCACGATGATAAAAATCTGGAGAGAAAAAACCTTCAAATCTTAACCTCTTCATAAGAATTAAATCATAATTATAAGGACCGGGTAGACGTTCCTTCGAAGCATAATTCTCTAATAGTCCGCATACAGCTATAACTCCAAAATTAGCCATATTTTCTAAAACTGCATCTAAGGTTGATCCTGCTACATTATCAAAATAAACATTTACTCCCTCAGGACATAATATTTTTAATTTTTCAGAAATATTTTCAGTCTTATAATTTATAGCTCCATCAAAACCATAATCATTACATATTAGCTGACATTTTTCATCACTACCTGCGATACCAATAACTTTACAGCCTGCGATCTTAGCAATTTGTCCAGCCATTAAACCTGTGCAACCTGCAGCTGCAGAAACTACAAATGTATCCCCTGCTTTTACACGACCAGTATTAATAACTCCTACATATGCTGTCCAACCGTTTGCACCATAAATGCCTACATAGTTTACCAAATCTATATTACTTATATCTACTTTACTTGGATACATAGCATTAGGATCTACAACTGAATAATCTGACCATTGGCCATAGGATCTTAACACCTCACCAGCTTTATAATCTGGATGATTACTTTCAATGACCTCTCCTAAAACAGTACCCATTAATTTTTCACCTGTTGGTATCGGAGGCTGATAAGAATCCTCTCTTTCAGTCATATACATTCTTGTTCCAGCATCCATCGAAAGAAATGAATTTTTTGTTGCAAAACAACCTTCTGGAATTTCAATTTTATTTTCTTCTCTCATTTCAAGAGCACTTTGAAAATCATTACCATCAGGTAAAGTCTTCATAACCCAAAATCTATTTTTTACTTCCACTTCACTCATAAGAAATCCTTTTATTAAATAGTTATTAAAGTAGTGTAATTATATAAGATAACGGAATAACCACCAACCACAAACCAATAGCTAAAAATGCAGGCTTTTGATTTAAGATCTTTAAATCAGAAGCATTCGATTGAGTTCCAACAAAAAAAAGACCTGCCAGTAATAAATATTGGCTTATATTTTTTAAAATTACTAAAAAATTATTTGAAAATTCAAAAAATGTATTTGCTAAGATTGCCATCAAAAATAAAATTATAAATTTTGGGAAATTTATATTTTTTCCTTCACTTTTAAAAAACCAACTAGAAATTAATAATAGAGGAATAATCCATAAAGTTCTCCCCAGCTTTAATGTTGCAGCAACTTGCGCAGACTCATCACTATATGATAAAGCCGATCCCATTACAGAACTAGTATCGTGTATGGCTAGTGCAGACCATACACCAAATTGATAGTTACTCATATTTAAAAAATTTCCTATAATAGGAAAAGTTACAATTGCAATAGCATTTAATAGAAATACTATTGTAATAGAGATCAATACCTCTTGAGGCCTAGCTTTTATAATTGGAGCAACAGCAGCAATAGCAGTTCCACCACATATTGCAGCTCCGGCAGAGAGTAAAAAAGCAATTCTATTTTGAACATTTAAAAGCTTACCGATAAGTAAGCCTAAGAAAAAAGTAAAAACAACAAAAGCTGATATCCATGCAAAATAGTCAGAGCCAACACTCCAAGCATAAGGAAGGCTAATTGTTGCACCTAGAAAAACTATACCTGCTTGCAAAGGAAGAGTTCCAATTTTAATAGAAAAAAAGTTTTTTTTAGGTTTTACAGCTAAAGAAAATAAAATCCCAAAAAAGACTGCTAAGGCAGTATTTTCAATAAATAAAACAATTATAAGTGATAGTATTAAGATAACATGTGCATTTTTATCAATCTTAAAGGCCAGCCGTTTGCCCTCCGTCAACAGGTATTAACTGACCTGTTATAAATTTAGAAGCATCTGATGCAAAAAATATCATTACAGGTGCGAGATCTTTATCTGGATCACCATATTCTTGGCCAAGAGCAATAGGAACAGAATTTCTCCAATGGCTTGCTAAATTTTCTTCTTCTGAAGATCTTTCTCTGGCAGCTCGATACATAGGTGTAGCTATTGCAGGAAGAATAGCATTTACTCTAATATTGTCTTTACCCCAAGTACCTGCAGCAGTTCTTGTCCAAGAGTGGACAGCACCTTTTGCTGAGGAATATGCTGAAGCTGATGGTTCAGGCCTTAATCCGGATATAGATCCAAAATTTATAATAGAACCACCTCCGTTGAGCTTCATAATTGAATGAGCAACTTGGTTGGTTAGCATTGTACCCTTAACGTTTACTGCAAACATTAAATCCCAATCCTCAACACTTACATCAGAGGCATCAGATGAGCGCTGAATAGCTGCAGGGTGAGCAAGCGTATCAAGACCTCCGAGAATATCATTAGCTTTTGAAAATGAATTCATAACGCTTAATTTATCAGAAACATCAACATGAATATATGAACATTTTCCTGGTCCATTTTCATTAGCTTTATCGCAAATTTTAATTCCCTTTTCATCAGATACATCCATGCCAATAACATGAGCACCTGCTTTGACATATGCATTTAAAGTTGCCTCGCCCATTCCGCTAGCTGACCCAGTAACTATTATTCTTTTTTTTTCAATTGTCATATTTTACTTCCTTACTTAATTTGAAATGGATCATCAACAACTTTGGGTTTTCTAGATAGAGGATTATTAAACAAACATTGCTCAACCAATACTGTATCGAAAAAGGCATGAAGTTCAATAATTTTGCCCTCTTTTATAGTAAAAATTTCACAATATGTTTGTTCATAATCTTCGCCATTTTGACAAGGTCCGCCACCCTTCATAAGCCCAACAACTCTATCATTTTCTGCAGCTATTATTTTCCATTGTTTTGAAAATTTTATTTTTTCTGGAATAAGTTTTTCAAGAAGCTTTTGTCCAATCATTCCATTGCAACAAGCATCTTTTCCATAAATTCTTCCTGAGACTGGTGTATTTCCAAGCATATTATAAACAACGTCATCATGATGCATAGCGAAAATAGTTTCAAAATCACCATCAGCTAGGGCTTCATACCAACGTTTTATTAATTCTTTATTTTCAGAAACACTCATATTAGCCCATTCTAAGAAGAGCACATAATTTATTTCCAGCAGGATCACGCATATAAGCAAGGTAAATATTCATATCCTCTCTAACTCCTGGAGGATCCTCACATGTTGTTCCGCCATTCGCTATACCTGCAGCATGCCAGGCATCTCCAGCCTCTATACTTTCAACTGCGAAACCAATTGTACTTCCATTACCTGGCCCAGCTGGTTCACCGTCAATAGGAACACTAATTGCAAAAATACCCGAATTAGTTGCATAAAAACAACGACCTTTTGGATCTATTACTCCAGGCTTATAACCTATTGCACCTAAAACAGCATCGTAGAATGCTTTTGACTCGTCTATACTGTTTGCACCAACCATAATATGACTAAACATTTTTCACTCTCCTTTATTAATTTGATTTCAATATTAAGAAAACTATCTTTCAATAATCTCATAAGATCTCTTAATTGCAATATCCTTTAAAAGTTTATCAGGGTTTACAGCTATTGGCTGTCCACAAACTTCAAACATAGGTAAATCATTGATAGAATCAGAATAAAAAATTGAGTCAGAAATTTTAAGATTATTCTCTGAACACCATAATTTTACAGCATTAACCTTGCCGTGCTTAAAGGTTGGTTCACCTGATAAATTTCCTGTAAAAATATTATTTTTTATTTCAACTGGAGTTCCAATACTTGATTCAATCTCAAAATAATCAGCAAATCCTTTAACCAAAAAATCATGTGAGCCAGATGCAATTAAAACTTTATCAGCCGATCTTGACTCTAAAATAAGTTTTTTCGTTAAACTGTCAGATAATTCATCGATAACATTTGGAATAAACTCTTTTATAAATGAGTTAACTTCATCAAGATTCCTTCCTTTTAAAGGTTCTTGAATATAAGATGAATATAAATCAAAATTTAGAATACCTTTGCGATAGTCATCATCAAATTGATTAATTTTTGCAGTATGATTATCTTCTTTTAAAAGATTTTTTTTGATCATAAAATCAGACCAATATCTCTCACAATCACCACATAAAAGTGTATCATCTAAATCAAATATTATAAATTTCATTAAAAATCCAAAGCTTGTTTTATGAACTTATTAGATGTTATTCGCCGTGTAAATTTATAAAAGATCTATGAGAGAACTTCCACTCACCGTCTTCTAAAATAAGTTTATCATCATATTGACCGCATGGATGAATTTCAGTTCCATCTGGTAATACTGCTGTCTCTAAAGTGTAACTCCTCATAGTTGCCTCATCCCCATTAATGGATATAAATCCAGGTTGAGCTATCATATGTACAAATGGATACCCTTTCATTGCCTCGCTCCAAATCATAACAATATTATCCCTTCCCTCATTTTTTATTTCTAAGTGAGGAATTTCCCAAATTGCATTTTTAGACCAAGTACTGCCCCAAATTTCTGAATCACGTTGATTTACACCATCACAATACTTATCAAGCACCTCACGAATTGCTAGCTTAGTTTCAAAACTATTAGAATCTTCCATTTTACACTCCCTCAATTTAAACTCATTAAATACTATTGATAGTAATTTAAATGTAAAAGAAAATTAAATAAATCTTAACTCTTTTAAAAAAAACATTTACTAAAATAGATATTTGTTTGTAAAATAAAGTGTATTCAATTTTTTTTCAGGAGAATATCAATGAGTGAAATTTTAAAAGATAAAAAAGATATGAAGCCAGGCTCCGCAAGAACGCCTGACACAAGCTATACTCAATATCTCCATGAGGATAGTAAAGAAGTTCCTAAATTTATGTTAGACGAAAATGCCCCCTATCTTGGTTCCGAAGATATACCAATTGATCGTTATACTTCTAGAGAATTTTTTGATAAAGAAGCAGAATCAATGTGGACAAGAGTTTGGCAATTCGCCTGCAGAGTTGAGGATATTCCTGAAGTTGGCGATAGCTTAGTTTATGATATTCTAGATTATTCTTTTGTGATGGTAAGGACTGAAAAAGATAAAATTCAAGGTTACTATAATTCATGCCTTCATAGAGCAAGAAAACTCAAAACTGAAAGAACAAGTAGTGATGAAATAAAATGTCCATTCCATGGTTACTGCTGGAATCTTGATGGAACATTGAAACATACCCCTGCTGCATGGGATTTTCCTCATGTTAAACCTGAGGAATGGAATTTGCCTCAAGTAAGAACAGAAATCTGGCAAGGCTATGTTTTTATAAATATAGATGATAATGCAGGACCTCTTGAAGAATTTTTAGCACCCCTTCCTGAACATCATGAACGTTGGGATCATGGTGAATGCAAGAAAGTTATTCACGTATCAAAAGTTGTTCCAGGTAATTGGAAGATAGTTCAAGAAGCTTTTATGGAGGCATTTCATGCTACTGAAATTCATCCGCAAATTATGCCCTTTCAGGCTGATGAAAATGCACGATACGATATTTATGGCGATCATGTGAATAGAAATATAGCACTCGTTGGAAAACCTAGCCCTAATTGTTGGGATACAGATGAGCAGGAAATTTTTGATACTATATTCTATGGTTCAGGAAGAGTTGAAACAGACGATAAAATTGTTGTTCCTGAGGGAGAAGAAGCAAGAAAGGTTGCCGCCCAAACCATGAGAGATGCATTTAAAGAAAATGATGGCCGTGATTACTCAGATAAGTCTGATGCGGAAATGTTAGATGCTATAGTTTATAATGTATTTCCAAATTTTTCACCTTGGGGTGGCTTTCCTAGAAACCTTATTTATCGTTTTAGGCCAAATGGTAATAGGCATGATTCATCAATCATGGAGGCAATATTTCTTCAAAGAGATCATATAGATCCTGAAAAGAGAGAGCCATATGAGCCAATTCCGATTCACTATTTAAGCGAAGATGAGAAATGGGATGATGCAGAAGAGTTAACTGGTATTGGATTCATTTTTGATCAAGATATGGCTAATATACCGGAATTAGAAGCAGGAATGAGAGCCTCAAAAAAGGGTGCAGTTACTTATGCTGATTATCAAGAAAGTAGATTACGCCATTATCATCAAACCATAGATAAGTATATTGCTAAAGGCCCTCTTAAGCCTTAATAAATAATATTTTATTTTAGATAAGAATGGTTTTCTATAAATAATTCTGCATGATGAAAAATCATCTTTTTTCTTTCTGAGCTCATGGAATCAAAAGTTTTTCTCATAAAAGAAAGGCGAGGATTATTTTTTAGTTTTGACATATTTTTTTCAAAAAAACGCCAATAAAGACCATCGACAGTATGGCACCAGTCACCTTTTTTATAATTACTCATTTTTAATAAATAATTTGAACCACACACATAAGGTTTTGTTGAAAAAATCCCTCCATCTGCAAATGTTCCCATTCCAAAAACGTTTGGAACCATTACCCATTCAGATGAATCTACATACATCTCCATGAACCATTTATAGATATTTTTTGGGTCTATCTCAGTCAATGTCATAAGGTTTGATATTACCATTAATCTGTTAATGTGATGAGTGTAGCCATATTTATCAGATAGCTTTATTGCGTCATCAAGAGGCGGTATTCCTGTACTACCAGAGTACCAAGAATCTTTGAGTAATCTAGAAAAGTTAAAAAAATTACTCTTCAATTGTTGGTCACCATAATTTTGATACACCCCCCTAATAAACTCTCTCCAACCAATAATTTGTCTTATAAAGCCCTCTAATGAATTTATTGGAATTTCTTTTTCATTTGCATAATCAAGAACTCTGTCAACAACGTCTTTTGGGGTGATTAAACCAATATTCATAGATGGACTTATGGCACTATGAAATAAAAAACTATCATTTGATAATATTGCATCTTCATAAGGTCCAAAATTTTCAAACTTAACGCTAATAAAATAATCAAGATTCTTTAGTGCCTCAACTCTGCTAAATGGCACCCATATATCATTCAACTTTCCTGGATGATGACTAAATTTTTCATTAATTATAGGCTTTAGAGCTTCTGCATATTTAGAAATTTCCATTTCTAATAAGCTGGGTACATCAATACCTTTTGGAATTTTCTTTCTATTTTCATCATCAAAAGACCACTTACCGCCAATTGGTTTTTGATTTTCATCTACGAGAATATTTAATTTTTTTCTAACATTTTTATAAAAATTAGCCATGCGAATTACTTTTGAATTTCCCTTTAATTCCAAGAATTCATCTCTTTTTATTAAAAACATTGGTGAAGCAGATATAGTTAAGTCTAGGTTATATTTTTTTGAAAAAGCAATAATCCTTTTTTCAAAGGGTTTATCTTCTATTTCAAAAATATTGAGTTTTTTGATATCATTTTGTTTAATACATTTCTCTAACTTCTCTTCAAAAGTTAAATTAAAGTCAGGATCTTCTATTTCAGTATAATCAACATCGAAACTATTACTTATTAACTCATCTCTCTTCTCCCTCATGGCAGAAAAAATCATTAATATTTTTAACTTATGATGATTTTCATAAGTACTTAAACCTAAATCCTCAGCCATAAAAATTTTATCAGGATTTAAACTTTTAATATTATCAATTGAGAATAATTGATTACCAAGAATAAGAAGTAAACTTTTTTTAGCCATAAAAAATTACTCTTGAATATATGAGCAGCAGTAGCTTATTACCTTTGCAATCTTTAACTTGAAGCTTGAGTTTGCTGGTACTTCAAAGATCATTCCGCTTACTATATTTTTCCATTCTGACTCATTTGCAATTAAAATCTTTAATTTTCCAGAGGTTATTTCTATAATTTCTTTTTCTTTAGTATTAAATTCATATTCGCCAATCTGCATTACACCGAGAGTTTTTTTTGACCCATCTTCAAAAAGTAAAGAATAACTGAATACTTTGCCCTCAAAATAGATGTTTGGCTTTTTTATAATTCTAGCATTATTAAAATCAGACATTTACGTTTCCTATATTTTTAAATTTAAGATTGCTTTGGGTTTATTCCCTTAAAACTTTGATAATAATCTTGAACAAAATTTAAATCCACCTCTGTATCACCAGATGGTTCAAAAATATTTCCTATTTGAATACATTTAGTTGGAGAGTCTATAGATATAAGAAGAATTTTTGCTTTTGTAAGTTTTGCAATTCTTAAAAATCCAGTTTTCCACCTAGTAACTTTTTTTCTTGTTCCTTCCGGTGTCATAGCAATGATTATTGCTTTCTCTTTTTCGACAACCTTAACAACATTATCTATTAGGGCATTGGGCTCTTCTCTATTAACTGGTATTCCGCCTAACCAATTAAAAAACCACTTAAAGCCAGGTTTAAATATAGAGTCTTTTCCAAGCCACTTAATTTTAATATTTAAACCAAAAATAGCCATCATAGCCAAAATAAAATCCCAATTTGAAGTATGGGGAGCGGCAATGATAACTATCCTTTCTTCGTCAGGAACCATTCCTTTAATTGTCCATCCCGATAAATTAATACCCATTTTACCAATAGACTTTAAAAGTATATTTCTATTTCCCCTTAATCTCTCGGGGATTTGACTTTCAGAAATTCTTATTATTTTTTTACTCACAATTTCCCCCTCAGAAACAAATCTTATAAGTAATATTTAGGGCTTATAAACTAGTTTACAGTTTCTTAATAATATTTTTATAAAATCTTTATTGATGTATGGCAAAAGCTAGTACATGATTTAAAATCAATTTATTTTTTAGGTAATACAATATGGAAGAACATTACGACTATATAATCGTTGGCGCTGGTAGTGCTGGATGTGTTTTAGCAAATAAGCTATCAGAAAATAAAAAAAATACTGTTTTAATTATTGAGGCTGGAGGAAAAGATACCAATCTATTTATTCATATGCCATCTGGTTATTCACAAATAGTACCAAATTCTAGCAAACTAAATTATGGTTTTGAAACAGAACCAGAGAGTAATACAGCTGGAAGAAAATTATTCTGGCCAAGAGGTAGAGGTTGGGGAGGATCCTCCTCTATTAATGCAATGATTTATACCAGAGGTCATTCTTCTGATTATGATCATTGGAGACAATTAGGAAATCCGGGATGGTCCTACGATGATGTGCTTCCTTATTTTAAAAGAGCTGAAAATTATGAAGGAGATGGTGATGAAGAGTATCATGGAAAAAATGGTCCTCTAAATGTTAAAAAATCTACTAGAGATGATGACATACTTCTGGATAAATTTATTGAAGCAGGTTCTCAGGCTGGTTTTCCTCTAACAAATGATTTTAATGGCAAGCAACAAGAAGGCTTTTCTCGTTATGAGCATACCATAAAAGGTTCAAAAAGGTTCAGCTCTGCTAGAGCCTACCTTCATCCTGCACTTAAAAGAAAAAATTTATATACCAAGATTAATATAACAGTTGATAAAGTGGTATTTAAAAATAAGAAAGCTATTGGAATAGAGTATATCAATAAAGGAAAAAGAGTTTTTTGTAGAGGTAATAAAGAAATAATTCTATCTTCCGGAGCAGTTAATTCACCTCAAATATTAATGAGAAGTGGAATAGGAGATTCTGAAGAAATTAAAAAGCATGGAATAGAAATTGTTCATGAATTAAAAGGGGTAGGTAAAAACTTACAAGATCACATTGCTGTAGTAAGTCAATTTCAATGTACACAACCAGTAACACTTCATAGATCAGCTAATTTCTTAGGTACAATGCTCGCAGGTGTTAAGTACTTAGTAACAGGGACCGGTGATGCAGCAAACCCTCCTTGTGTTGGAGGGGCTTTTATAAAATCAAATCCCGAAAAAGAAATACCAGATATTCAAATACATTATGTATCAATCGCAATGCAAGATGTTCATGGGAGAGCTGGTGTTCCTCAAGAACACGGATTTTCCAACCTTGTGTATTTATGCAGGCCACAAAGTAGAGGGCATATTTCGCTAAAAAGCTCTGATCCAAATGATGATCCATTAATGTTTCCAAATTATTTTTCTGCAGAACAAGATTTGATTGATACACGTAATGGCCTAAGAGAAGCCAATAGAGTCTTTATGCAACCAGTTTTTGATGAATATAGAGGTGATCAACTTAAGCCTGGTAAGGATATCAATATAAATGATGATATTGAATTAGATAAATGGATAAGAGAGACCAGTGAAACACTCTATCATCCAGTTGGTACATGTAAAATGGGAATAGATAATTTATCAGTAACCAATGAGCATGGGCAAGTCTATGGAGTGGACTCCTTAAGGGTAGTTGACGCCTCTTTAATGCCAAGTTTGATTGCAGGAAATACAAATGCACCAACTATTATGATGGCTGAAAAAATATCAGACCATATTAATGGTAAGACATTTTTATCTAACTAACTGCCTTTAAAATTGGGATCTCTTTTTTCAAGAAAGGCTTTAATGCCTTCTTCTTTATCATCAGTTTGAACTAATGAAGCTTGTGCATACTTTTCCATCATTAAAGCACTTGATAAACTTGAGTCCATTCCAAAGTGAACCATTGCTTTCATAGTTCTTGGAACAAATGGAGCAAACTTTGATAGAGTTTCAGCCATATTAGTTAATTCTAATATTAACTTTTTAGATTCAACTAATCGAGTAACAAGTCCAATTTGAAAGGCTCTTTCTGCATCAATTATATCGCCCATTAATAACATTTCCATTCCCCATCCTTTTCCAATAATTCTTGGTAGGCGAACAGTTGCTCCACCACCTGGAATTATTCCTAATTTACCCTCAGGTGTGGCAAATTTTGAATTAGGAGTAGCAATCCTTAAATCACAGCCTAAGGCTACCTCAAGCCCTCCTCCCATACAAATACCGTCTATAGCAGCAATTGTTGGTTTAGGTGTTTTTTCTAATTTTTCTGCTAAACCTTGAATAATAGGCTCTAGTGCTTTTTTTAAATCTCTATCTAAAACTTCATTTAGATCAGATCCTGATGCAAAAGACTTACCACCTGCACCAGTTATTGCAATAACTTTAACGCTTTCATCAGACGCAGCTAAATCAACAGCATTATTAAGATCATCTAAGGTTTCAAGAGATATTGCATTATGATTTTTTGCTCTATTTATTGTTATTAAAGCCAATGTATTAATATTTTCATATAAAATATTTTTAAAATTCATTTTTATACCACTCTCAAAAGTTTGAGTTAATTTTTTAAGACAACAATCTATATAGTTAAAACCTAAGTCACTCAATAGTTGAACACTAAATTATAATTATAAATTTATTTATTCTTCTCTCTGTTTTAAAAAAATAGCTACTAATAAAAGAACTATTATTAAGGCTAAACATATTTTCGCTGGAGCTGTATAGCTTCCAAAATAGTCAAAACCGAGACTAAAAGCTGCTGGCCCAATCGCACTACCAATAACATTAAACGAAGCACTTAAACCACTAATCTCACCCAGATGCTTAGGACCGAAAAATCTTATAAAAGTTAAATTTGAAATAACTCCCCATAAACCACCACCAACTCCAAAACCAAATGCTAAAAGCCAAAACCCCCAAGAATGTATTAAATAAATAAATCCAAAAGATCCTAAACAAAAAGAAATCAACATAATAATTAAAATAGGTTTTAAATTAATCTTATCTGATATCCAGCTAGCAAAAAGATTTGAAAGTGTAGAAAAAATAGCTGCTGGAATAAAATAACTAAATGCCTCAGCCCTTCCCTTTCCCACTTCATCAAAAATTGAAACTATATGAAATACCAAAGCTGTACCAAATAAAGCGTGTATACTTAAGCTTAACGAATAAATCCAAAAAATTGGATTCTTTTTAACTTCACTTAAGGTATTACTCTCTTTTTCTACAGAAGATGTCTCGATTGAATTTACATCTAACCCGTCAGCTCTTAACCCACAGGATTCAGGTGTATCACGAATAAAAATCAAAGAAATAAAAGAAAATCCAATACCTCCAATTAGAGCGATAATCCATAAAGACTCTCGCCAACCAAAAATACTAATTAGTCCCGCTAAAAAAAGAGGTGAAAGAGAAAATCCAATACTTACAAATATATTTCTTATGCCGCCTACGAGACCTCTTTTTTTAATAAACCATAACAAAAGAACATTTCTTGAACAGCTAGTGAGAACACCTTGTCCAAAAAATCTAACTCCAAAATAACCAAAAAGGATTAGTCCAAAGCTTGCTATAGGACTTCCTCCCAAAAAACTACTCATTACATCAACCAAACTTACATAAAAGACCATTAATGCTAACGCTATAGATGCCATCGTTATCATTGTTCGACCGCCTAAAATATCGTACCACTTTCCAGCTCTAGCAAGAAATAAGGAGGAGCCTAAAGTTCCAAATAAATAAGCAAGAGATAGCTCTGTCCTTGACAAACCTAAGGCATCAATAAAAGAGTCGGTAAAAACAGCTAAACCCATTGTTTGCCCTGGAATACTAAAAAGAATACCCAGGGTACTTAGGGCAAATACAACCCATCCATAAAAAAAGGGGATTTTTTGAGGATTAAAAGGCCAATAGGCAGATATCATTGTTATTTCCTTTAGGTAAGAAAATCTTATAACTGAATTTTAATTAAAATAGAGCTTCTAATTCAATAGTTTTTTGTTAATGGAGTCCTGTAAAAGATTATGAATTAATACTTTTGAATCTCTAAATATAAAATGAATTTAAATCATTTTTACCAAGGATGAATATCACCATTCCACTTATAGAAATTACCAGAATCCTCTTTTGTAAGGCCTGATATAACATTACGTATTCCTGAAGCACTCTCTTCAGCAGTTATTTCTGCAGTAGGACCACCCATATCAGTTTGAACCCAGCCAGGGTGCATAATAGAGACAATAATCGGATCTTCTGCCCAATCTAGAGCAAGGATTTGACCAACTTTACTAACAGCAGCTTTAGTTGTTGAATAAATATACATACCACCCATAGGCCAAGTTGATGCTGCCAACTGACTAGATAAAATCATTAAATTTCCTTTACCTGATGCCGCTAGGTTAGCTTTAAAGGCTTTTGCTACTAAAAGTGGACCAATAGTATTGATATTTAGAGTATTATGCCATTCATCAATATTAATATTATCTATTGTCTGATTATCAGGCATTCCTCCAACCCAGCCTGCAACAATTATAACACTGTCAATAACACTTTCACCTATTCGATCAGAAGCAGACTCAATCGATGCTGGATCAGCTATATCTAATTGCTCTATTTTTATATTATCTGAACTAGATGCAACTTCATCTAATAATGACGAATTACTTGTATCACGAGCACAAGCAATAACTTGATTACCCTCATTAGCATATTGTTTTGTTAGCTCTAGACCTATTCCTCTTGTTGCTCCAACAATCATGATAGTTGACATACTCTCTCTCCCTATTTAAAAATTTTTTATTATATATCTAATATATAATAGACTTAATTAGTCTAATAATTGCAATATATAAATACTATTAAAACAATGAAGTTTTATCATAATATCTTCTATTGGCAGAAAACTTAGGAAGGAAATAAATTACATGGAAAATAAATTATTTGATTTATCAGAAAAGGTCTCTGTTATAACTGGTGGAAATGGTGGTATAGGACTTGGTATTGCCGAGGGTCTTGCATCTTCTGGTTGCAATGTAGCTATACTAGGAAGAAATGAAGAAAAAAATCAGTTATCAAAGGATTTACTTAATAAATTTGGAACAAAAATTGAAACTTATAAAGTTGATGTATCTAAAGAAAGCGATGTGAAAAATACAATTTCCAAAGTAGTAAATGATTTTGGAAGAATTGACTCGGTTTTTGCAAATGCCGGGGTCAATATTTATGGGGGATCTTTTGAAAATATGGATACAGATGTTTATAGAAAAGTATTATCAGTTAATCTTGATGGAGTATTCTTCACGCTTAGAGAAACTTGTAAACATATGGTTGAAAGGGCAAAGAATGGAGATCCGGGTGGATCAGTAGTTGGTATTGCAAGCCTTGCTGGTATTGAGGGTGCAGCTAAAACCCAACCATACTCTGCTTCAAAAGGTGGTGTAAGAGCAATGATCAAAGGTATTACAGTTGAGCATGCAAGATATGGAATAAGAGCAAATACAATTGTACCGGGATGGATAGCCACAGATATGACTAATGATAGTCAAAATAGTGAAAAATTTACTAATAAAGTTATATCAAGGGTACCTATGAGAAGATGGGGTGAACCAAAAGATTTTGCTGGAATTGCAGTTTACTTAGCATCAGACTCATCATCATATCATTCAGGTGATTCATTTGTAGTTGATGGTGGATACGCAATTTTTTAAGTAATTTTTATAATTATTTACTAATTTTTTTCAGAAATTTAATAGCAGAATTCGCAAAAATATCATTTCTATCTCCAGCAACCATGTGAGCAGCCTTCTCAATTTCTTGGAATTCGGAGTGAGGAATTATTTTTAAAAAATCATCAACTTCTTTTTGTGTTACTACGTTACTAAGAGCACCTCTTATCAACAATGTTGGAATACTTATATTTTTTGCCAATCTAATATTTTTTTCTTTTTGATTTTCTCTACTATCATCATCTCTTTCATCAAGAAATCTAGGATCCCAATGCCAATAATATCTTCCATCTTCTTTAAGCCTTAAGTTTTTTTCTAAACCACGATTATCACGTGGACGCTTTCTATGAGGTAAATAAGCTGAAACTGCATCTGAGGCTTCACTTAAATTTGCAAATCCTTTAATGCCCGATTGCATAAAAGAAACAATTTCATTGGAACCTTCTTCATTTGGATAAAGACCTATATCAACCATAACTAAAGAAGTTACCAGATCTTTTTTACTTAAATCGCTAGCTAATGATAGAGAGACCATTCCACCAAGTGATGCTCCAACTAATGAAGCAGGTTTTCCAACTTGATTTAAAATAGAAATTAAATCACTTTTATATGACTCAATTAAATAATCTCCATCAGGATGCCACTGACTATCTCCATGCCCTCTTAAATCTAATGAAAGAACATAAAAACCTGACTCACTTAATGTTTCTCCAGTACTACCCCAGGCATGTCTTGTTTGACCACCACCATGCATTAAAACGACTAGCGGGTCATTTATATTACCCCATTCGGAAGCAACTAGCTCTAATCCAGAATCAACTTTAAATTTCATGAATAGTTACTTACCTTAACTAAGGCTTTTTAACAAAAGAGAATTCAAAATTTTTATCCCTATTAAGAACTATATCAGCAAATTTAGGAATTTCTTCAAGCACATACCTTGTTAACCTCTCGTAATGCATTACAAAATTCCAAACCTCATCCTTATTCATTATTTTACTATCTGACATATTACCTGAAAGTGTTTTTTCTAATGTTTGCTCCTGAAGCCATCTACTTTCAAAAATATCATTCATATCTGGAACTTTGATCATCAAAAGAAGATCAATTTTATTAAATAAATTTTGATAATCGCCTGCTAATTCCTTATTACTCCATTTAGACCAAATACCATCTGGATCTTCTTTTTTTTCTAATTTATTAATTGGTGGTCTCCAGTTATTAAATGAAATTGGTTTAGCGCCTCCAAACCATGCATCAAAAAAAATAAAATCTGGTTTACCTTTGAATTTTATCCATGCTTCTTCAGGCAAATGCTTATCCTGGGTTTTAGAAAAAGATGGAATAGCAGTTTCAGTAAAAGAATTTGCCTTGTATAGAGAATTCAAAACATCCAACCCAAGTTTTATATTATGAGTACCTGGAACACCTCGAACTTTACATAACGGATGAATAGTTTCAGCTAAGATATCTCTTTCTTCAGGTGTTTTATACAAATCATCTATTGAAAATCCAGTTGTTTTTTTTTCAAAACCTACTTGTAAAATAAGCTGGACAAAGTCTGAAAGAGTAGTTTTTCCTGACCCTTGACCCCCTGTAAACCCTATTAAATATGGATCTTCATTGTTCGTCAAAGAGTTAAAATAAATAGCAAGAGGTATAACAATCTCTTTGAAAAACTTTTTGGAGAGATTATCAATTTTTAACTTAGAGGATAAACCCTCTATTTCTGATTTTGTCTTATTAAAAATCTCGTTACAAAGAGGATCATTAATATCTGGTAATTTTATCATTTTAGCATATGTCTTTATGCTTCAACAAAAGGATCTAAAACATTAGGAACTTGAATGTCTTTTGGTAAATTTTCTCTACCAATCCAATCATCAATCATTTGATGATAATAATATATCCTCCTCTCTTGATAGTTTAGAGGCATTGACTCAAAAACACCTGAGTCATGTGATATCTGCATAGGTTCAAGATTTTTAAAATCTTCTTCCATAATTAAATCAAAAGAGGTTTCTTGTTCCTTCCAATAATCTGGCTTTTCATCTCCAGGCCATTTAGGAGCGATTTGAATCCATTCAAACTCTGTTTCTCTTAGGCCTTTGGGCCAAAATAAAATTGCTGGATAACCTGAAGTATCTGTTGGTGTAATAAAGTTTGGAAACATTCCATAAGCAACATTTGTTTCAGCATGAATTTTATCGCATGTTTCAATATAAGGAACATAATCAGAGTTTTCTGCACCTAAAAAACCACCCTCTAAATTTATTTTTTTAGGTGTTACCATTCTTGAGTGTCCATTTTTTAAAAGGCCAGCCGCCATAGCGCTTCCATCAAGAAGAATATTTACAGTATCTTTATGAATTGTTGGGGCATGATAGACTTCCATAAATGCATCTAGGCAAGTTTTCCAGTTAGCTTTAACAGTGACATTTTTTTTGTAAACTGTAATGAGCTCTGAACTATTGAAGCACTCTAACTCATGAGCAACAGGATTCAAAAAATCTATTAAACTTCCAGGGTCATCTTCAGATAAAGAAATATAAACCCATCCGCCCCAAGTATCACAATGCACTTGCTTTAATTTTTTACACTTTGGATCAAAATCTTTGAAATCCCTGAGATCCGGGACCTTAACAAGGTTTCCAGCAAGATCGTAAGCCCAGCTATGATACTGGCATCTTAACATTTTGGTATTACCTTCAGTTTCCCTTACAACAGGTGCACCTCTATGCTGGCAAGTGTTGTAAAAAGCCCTAAGGCTATTATCATTTTGTCTAACAATAAGAATTTCTCGCCCTAGCTTATTAAACATTTTATAGTCACCAGGATTGATTACCTCATCTTCACGAAAAATCATTAACCAAGATTTAAGAAAAATATTTTCTATCTCAAGATTATATAAATTCTTATCAGTATATCTTTTTCCTGGAATCTCAGGAAGTTTTGGAAAACCTTCTGGATGAGAGTTTCTTGTTCTCTCATAATCCATTTGAGCCTTTATCTCATTAATTTTTTCAATATCCATAATTCCCTCTTTTTAAAATATAATACTTTTATTTAAAATCTGCCAACCGTTCATTTGTATCGTTAATTTCTGGAAACTCTCTTTTTAATTCAGCTTCTAATGCTTCTTCAATAGAAAGTCCCAATTGAGATATACTATAAAGATCTTTAAATGCTTTCACAGCCTCTTGTGAGTTTGATGCAATTTGTGAAGCACGTTTTCTAACCAAGGAATCCAAAGCCTCTAAATCTATTTCAGCTTCATTTGCCAAACCAATCTTAACTGCCTCATCTCCATGAACAATACGCGCAGAAAATGATAATTCTTTTGCCATACGAACACCAATAGCCTCAGAGAGAGTTTGAGACATACCCCAGGTTGGTCTTAATCCAAATTTAGCATGGGTATCGCCGAATTTGGTATCAACTGTTGTAAAGATAAAATCACAATGCAAGGCCATCTCTAGTGCTCCCGTAAAACACGCTCCATGAACTTTTGCGATTACAGGGCAACGACTATTACGAATTGTACTCCAAGCTTCAGCTGCAGGTTTATCAAAAATATCCCCTATTTTTCCTGCTTTTGGATCAAACCCTTGCAAAATCTTCAGGTCAACTCCAGCTGAGAAAGCTCTTCCCGCACCTTCAAGAATAATAACAGAAATATCAGGATCTTTTTCTGCTTGTAAAACAAGCATTTTTATTCCATCAAACATTTCAGGACGTAAAGCATTCATTGCATCAGGTCTATTAAGTGTAATCGTTAAAACTTTATTATCTGACTCGCAAATAAGATAATCAGTAGGGCTTTTATATAATTCACTCATTTTAACTCCATTTTTAGCCATTAGTATTTTAAATAATTTTTTTAATTTTTAGAATCCCTTACCATTGGGTAAGCAGTAGGTGAGTCACCAATTTGAATCTCGCCAATACATTCAAAACCATGCCTTTCATAAAGAGATTTATTTCTAAGACTTGAAGCCTCTAAATAAGCTCTTTCTTTTTTTTCATCTATCATTTTAAGAGCTTCCTTTAGTAAAAATGAACCAATTCCTAACCCTTGTTTTGATGGATCAACAGCTATAAATGCTAAATACCATGCATCATCAGGATGGTATTCGGCAAACTCCTCAAAAAACTTTAATGCATTTTCCAGCCTATCCTTTGGAATGAATTCAAAGGTTGGATAAAGAACAGACTCATCAAACTCAAAACCTGGGGGATGCCATAAGGATGTTCCATAAAAATTTTCTTCGCTAAATACTATATTATTCTCAAATGATTTTTTGGAAAATTCATCCATCCATAAATCAAAATTTTCTAGAAAAGAATTTGCATCAGGAAAAATCCATCTCAATAAAGCGTCTGAAGAAAAACCTAATTTTAGAACAGCTTTAACATGGTCTTTATTTCTTTTATCTGCAGTAATTATTTTTGGGTAATTTTTTTTCATCAATCTGCCCTATAAAATATAGTTCTAATGAATGCTATAGAGCTTTGAATTAAAAACAATATTAAACAAATGGTATAAAAATTTGCCTTAGCTTCTATAAAATTAATTATCATCAGACCTGAAATAATAAAGTTCAAAACAAGCATTCCCATTTGAATGATAGCTAAAGGTAAAGGAAATAAATCCAAATAACCTTCTAATCTCAATTTAGTTACGCGTCTTGGAAAAATAAAAAGGCCCAAAATAGAATATAAACAAAGCAACCAACTAACAATTAGCCAAGAAGTTTCCTGGTTATCTCCAAAAACAGCAAATGGTATAAGAGCGCAAAACATTGCTCCAATAGCAGAATAGGTCAAAAGTTGAATACGAAAATTATCAGGTGCACTAAAACCATCACTAGTTCTACTTAGCCCAATTAATATTGCTGAAAAACCAAGAATCCCAAGAGCAATTTCAGCTATTAATTGTAATGCATGGAAATTAGGGCCCATCAATTTTACCCAGCAGTTGTGTCAAGTTCTTCATGCCAATCTTGTTGCTTCATCCACTCGCTAAATGGAGTTAATTTTATTGGTATCTCTTTTAATACTGGAGCCATATCCACCTTAAAAGGCTTATGTTCTGATATATTGTTAAAACGATAAAAATCAGACATACTCTCTGAAAAAGCCTCTCTATCAGCTGAACGTCCACCTCTTTTTCCATCATCCTCATCTTTATAAAAAATGTCATAAAGCCTATTTGAAAAATCTTCTAAATTTAATTCTTCATATTTGATGGGTCGTCCAAAATGACCAGATAATAAATCTGCTACTCTAGGTGGTGTGAATATTTCAGGTCCACCTATATTTATACATCTTCCAACTAAATCATCTCGATCAATTGCTGCTATCATAAATTTAGCAACATCATCAAGGCAAATCCAGCTAGCCTCTAGATTAGGATTATGGGGATAGGTGTATAAATCATTCTTCATAATATCTTGTCTTGCCCAACTAGTGAGGAGATTATCCATAAACAAAACAGGTTGAAAAGTGGTTGTTTGAACTCCAGCTTGCATAAGCATACTAACCATTAACTTAACGCTATCATAACCAGCTTGACCAACTTCACCTAGCTCATCAGGGGGACCCCAGCAACAAGTATTATAGATTATACGTCTCACTCCCGCTCTTTTAGAAGCACTTCCAACCGTAGCTGCAAAATCAAGAGCTTTATGGGACTCCTCAAAGGATGGTCTAGTATAAAAAACTGTGTCAGCCCCTAAGCAAGCCTCATAAATAGAATCCGGATCATTATAATCAGCGCTTACAACTTCAATATTTTCAAAATGCTTCATTGTTTCAGGATTTCTTGTTGTAGCTCTTACTTGATAGCCAGCGTTTAATAGCTGTCTTACTTGAGCTAAACCTGGTCTTCCACTTGCGCTTAAAACTGTTACTAATGTCATAATATTTCTCCCTTATTTAATTTATTGTAAATTTTTATTGTCTTTATTCAACCCTTTCAAATAAAGCAGCAATACCTTGTCCCCCTCCAATACACATTGTAACGATGGCAAAACGTCCGCCAATACGCTCTAACTCATAAAGGGCTTTTACTGATATAATTGCGCCAGTGGCACCAACAGGATGTCCAAGGCTAATACCAGAACCATTTGGGTTAACTTTCTCTGAATCAAGCCCAAGTTCATTAGATACAGACAAGGCCTGAGCTGCAAAAGCTTCATTAGCCTCCCAAACATCTATATCTTCAATTTGAAAACCTGTTTTCTTTAGTAACATTTGAACTGCTGGAATTGGACCTGTACCCATAATTGAAGGATCAACTCCTGCTAAAGTGTATCCAATCAATTTAGCCATAGGCTTTAGACCTTTTTCTTCAGCTTTAGCTTTTTCCATTAATACTAAAGCAGCCGCTCCATCATTTATTCCAGAAGCATTACCCGCTGTAACAGAGCCTTCCTTCTTAAAGGCTGGGCGTAATTTAGCCATACTTTCAATATCACAATCAAAACGAACATGTTCATCTTGGTTAAAGGTGGTGACACCTTTTCGAGTCTTGATTTCAATAGGAAGTATTTGACCATCAAAACGATTTTCTTCAATTGCCCTTTGGGCACGTTGATGGCTTTGATTTGCAAGCTCATCTTGTTGTTCACGACTTATATTAAATTGATCTGCAACATTCTCTGCAGTCACTCCCATATGAATATCTCCCATGGGGCATGTTAAAACTCCGGTCAATGAGTCAACCATACTACCATCACCCATATTTGCACCAAAACGAGCAGCAGGTAACCAATAAGGTGCTCTACTCATAGACTCTGATCCACCAGCTACCGCAACATCACAATCATCAAGAAGTATCATTTGTGCAGCTGAAACCAATGCTTGAAGCCCTGAACCGCATAGACGGTTTACAGTTAATGATGGTGTTTCAACTGGGAGCCCTGCTTTTAATGCTGCAACTCTACTAATATACATATCACGACGGTCACCATGTAAAACTGATCCTATAACGCAATGCCCTATATCTTCTGGTGATAATCCAGAACGACTAACTGCCTCAGCAACAACCTTTGCAGCTAATTCAGTAGCGGGCTGATCCTTTAAGGTTCCGCCAAAATCAGCGATAGCAGTTCTAACTCCACTTAGAACAACAACTTCTCTTTTACTCATTTTAACCTCCAAAATTTTAACTATTTAAATTCCAAATACCATTTCTGGTACCTTTTCAGGTACCTCCAATTCACCAGCAGTTAAATTTACTATTTCATCAACGCTAACACCCGGTGCACGTTCACGTAAGATAAATCTTCCATTTTTTATATCTAATAAAGCCAAGTCAGTTAAAACTCTTTTAATGCAACCCTTTCCAGTAAGAGGCAATGTACATTCTTTAAGAAGTTTTGAAACTCCATCCTTTGAAGCATGTGTCATAGTAACTATAATGTTATCAGCGCCGGAAACTAAATCCATTGCGCCTCCCATACCTTTAATTAGCTTTCCGGGAATCATATATGAGGCAATATTGCCTTGGCAATCAACTTCGAAGGCACCCAATATCGTTAAATCTACATGGCCACCTCTAATCATTGCAAAAGAATCCGAAGAAGAAAATATTGAAGCCCCTTTAATCAAAGTGACAGTTTGTTTTCCTGCATTAATTATATCAGCATCTACATCTTCATCTAACGGAAAAGGACCCATACCTAGAATACCATTTTCGGATTGTAAAACTACCTGCATATCCTTGGGAATATAGTTGGCGGCTAAAGTAGGAATACCTATGCCAAGGTTAATATAATAACCGTCCTTAAATTCCTTTGCTACACGTTGCGCTAATTGCTCTCGAGTTAAAGCCATAAATTTGTTCTCCATATTCTATTTATATTAAGCGCTAAGAATAGTACGTTGTTCTATATTTTTCTCAAACGTACCTTTAATTAATCTATCAACATAAATACCTGGTAAATGAATTTGGTCGGGATCCAAATCACCTACCTCAACAATTTCTTCAACTTCAACCACAGATATTTTTCCAGCAGTTATTGCCATTGGATTAAAGTTACGGGCAGTTCTTCTAAAAATTAAATTACCATGTCGATCACCTTTCCAGGCTTTTGCAATAGAGAAGTCTCCTTGTAATGACTCTTCTAAAATATAATTGCGTCCATTAAACTCTCTTACTTCCTTCCCCTCCCCTACAGGCGTTCCGTATCCAGTAGGAGTATAAAAAGCTGGTATTCCAGCTCCGCCAGCTCTCATTTTTTCAGCCAATGTGCCTTGTGGGGTTAAATCTACTTCAATTTCACCATTCATCATTTGAGTTTCAAACAATGCATTTTCTCCAACATATGATGCTATTACTTTTTTAATTTGATGATCGGACAACAGCAAACCTAAGCCATGCTCATCTGTTCCGCAATTATTTGATGCAATAGTTAACTCTTTAGTTCCCTTTCTTTTAATTTCTTTTATTAAATTCTCTGGAATTCCACATAAACCAAATCCACCAGAAATAATTGTCATACCATCAATCAAACCATCCATTGCTTCTTCGTAGCTATTTATAACTTTATTAAAACCTGACATATTTTGCTCCCATAGAATTTATATTTATAACAGAAAAAACAAATACAAAAAAAATTTAATCCCCATTAATTTAATAAATCTATCTAATGATAAAAATTAAAAGATAGTAAAATGAAAAATTTTATCTTAGATTTTCAGAATAGTTTTTAAGATTAGATTTAATATTAAAATATTTTTATATAATAAAAAAATTTAATTTATGTAAATTTGGAGATCTAAAAGAAATGCTTACACCTGCAGATGATTATCCATTACATCAAACTCCTGAAACAATTGATATTTCTGGAAAAAATCGTAACTTTTATGATAGATTTTTCTTCAATGGATACAGCGACAAAGGTGATATTTTTTTTGCGGTAGCCCTTGGTGTATACCCGCAATTAAATATTATGGATGCAAGCTTCTGTTTATCGATTGGTAAAAACCAATATAATTTACGTGCCTCAAAAAAAATGAATGGCGATCGTCTAAACTTAAACGTTGGTCCTATTAAAATTAATATAGTGAAACCTTTAGAAGAAACAATCTTAATTATCAAAGAAAATGAGTATGGGATCTCTGGCGAGCTTCACGCTAAAGCAAGGCATAAAGCTATCGAGGAGCCAAGATTTACTCACAATCAAGATTCAGGAATTTTTATCGATTGCACAAGAGCAACACAAAATATTACTTGGCATGGTGAGATTAAGATAAATAATCAAATTATTGAAATTGAGGGGTTTGAAGGAACGCGTGATAGGAGTTGGGGGTTAAGACCAATAGGAAATAGAGATGATCAAGAAAACAAGACTAATAAAGCCCCTCAATTTTACTGGATATGGACACCTATGAATTTCTCTAATCATTGTATTTTTTATCATAAAAATGACGACTCATTAGGAAAATCTTGGAACTGTAAGGCAGTAATTGATGATTTAGAGAATGATTCTAGATTAGAAATAAACAATCCTGAGATTGAAATAAATTATAAAAAAAATACTCGTAGAATTAATAATTTAAAAATAAAGTTAGCTGATGCAGAGCTTGAGTTTATAACGGGAAGAATATTTTATATGCAAGGCTTGGGTTATACTCATCCAGAATGGGGTCATGGTAACAATCATGGTCAGCTAAAGGTTAGTTTTGATACAATTGATCTAGATAAAGCAGAAGAAGAGCTCTCAAAAGGGTTGATCCATAATCTTCATATTCAAACTCTATCAAAAATTAAATTTAAAACACCAAAAATTTCTGTTACTGGGCAAGGTGTTATCGAGCAACTTTTTATAGGGCCTCATAAACCAAGTGGATTTGAAGGAATTCTGGATAGGATTACTAAATGAACAAATTACCTGTTCATCCAGAGAATTTTAGTACTAATTTTATTTCAGAAAAATTAGGATTTTTATCAAACTCTCTAAATGATTTCTCCTATAAACCAATTGGCTCAGGACAGGTAGGTGATAGTTATAGACTCTCTCTTAATTGGAAAAACAATGAAGGTCCAGATACAATTATTGCTAAATGCTCAGCTAAGGATTTAACAAGTCGGCAAACAGCAAAAAATATGAATCTCTATGAAATAGAAGCCTATTGGTACAAAGAGCATGGGAATAAAATACCAATAAGGTGTCCTGAAGCTTATTTTATTGGATTAGACAAGGAAGATATTGGAAATTTCATTATGTTAATGGAAGATTTATCCCCGGCTAGACAAATATCACAAATGGATGGTTGTAATGTAAATGACGTTAGACTTGCACTTGATGAGGTTGCATTACTTCATAAATCTTATTGGAATGATATCAATTTATCGAAAATAAAATGTTTAAATTATGGAACAGATAGAAAAAAATTTATAAAACAATTTCTTATTGAAATATATCCCGAATGGTGCGCTCGTTATAAAGAACGCATTGATAAATCAATCTTAGAAATGGGTAAATCTCTAATCGAGCGATATGACTCGTATTTAGCAATTAAGACTGAGCCTATAGTCTTGTCACATGGTGATTTTCGATTAGATAATATGTTATTTTACGATAGTAATGGACGTGTAGTAATTCTTGATTGGCAAACACTTAGTGCTGGAGTACCTATGGCAGATATTGCTTACTGTATCTCTACAAGTTTTTCTAGTTCACAAGATCGACAAATTCATGAAGAGTCACTTATAGACAGATACCTCAAAAAATTAAACTTAGAGGAAGGCGTATACCCTTATGAATTAGCATGGCGTGATTATCGTAGATGTTCATTCATTGGATTTTTAATGGGCGTGATATCATCGATGCTAGTTGAGCGAACTGAAAGAGGTGATGAAATGTTTGCGGTGATGGTTGAAAGATCTGGATATCAGGCTATTCAACTTGAGAGTCTATCCCTTATTTAATTTTAAATATTCCTTGAATATAAATTATGTTTAAATAAATTATTAATTATAGAATTTTATAGAGGGTATGAATATGAGTAATGAACAATATTTAGCAGACAGAATAGCGCTACAAGATGTTATGTTGAAATATGCAGCAGGTGTAGATGAAAGGGATTTTGATTTATATGCATCTTGCTTTATGGATAACGTTGAAATTTTAGACTTTGGTGAGTCAACAATTAATGGAAAAGATAATTGGGTGACATTTGTTAAAGAAGCTTTGAATGCATACGGTCCTACTCAGCATATGTTAGGGCCACAATTTGCTACTATTGATGGAGATGAAGCACATTGTCGAACAGATGTTCAGGCTCTTCATTATCTTAAGGAACCTGAAGGTGAAATTCTTACATTGTGGGCTACTTACGAGACAGATATGAAAAGAGTAAATGGAGGTTGGAAAATCTCAAGACATAGACTTGTTTCAAGAGGAATACGTCAACAATAGAGTATTTAAGGAGAAAAAATTATGAGAAAAATTATATTATTAAATATGATTGTTTTAGCTTTCATTTTTAGCAGTAATACTTCATTTGGAGAGGAAGATCATGCTTCAAAAGATTGGCAAATTAAAGCATATTCAACGGCTGCACCATCATTTATTGGTAAATATGCAACTATTATAGGTGGTAACGGTAAAGTTATTAGAAAGGGTTCAAATGATTGGACTTGTCAATCAGGAAACCCAAGACCTTTTCCTAAAAATGGTTGGAAAAACGTTCATGATGCCATGCCAACATGTCATGATGCACAAGCGATGAAATGGATGATGGCTTACTCTAATGGTACAAAACCAAAATTAGATAAAGATGGTTGGATGTGGATGCTTCATGGTGATGTTGGCGAAGATAATCTTGTGCCAATGGTGATGAATAAAAAGGACTCAACGCCTGGGGCTTGGATAGAATCTGGACCACACTTAATGCTAATGCCAAAGGATCCTTCTTCACTTAATAATTACAGTACTGATTTTACCACCGGAGCACCTTATGTGATGTTTCCAGGAACCGATTATGCACATGTTATGATACCTACGGAGGGATATTACCATTATCAAGAGGAATCAGAACCAAAGAAATGATTAACATCGAAGTTGTCAGAGACACTGATCTTTCCGCCGATATTGTATGGGAAGAAATGAAACATTTTGATCGTGTTCTCAATTGGGTACCAGGTGGTGATAAAAGTACTATTAGCATTAAAGGTGAAGGCGTGGGTATGATCCGTGATATTAATCTAATTACCCAAGGTTATGTGCAACATGAACTTATAGCTTTTGATAATGAGAAAAGAATGTTTTCATATAAGCTTACTGACGGAAAGCCAGTTGGTATGGAAGATTATACTGTAGTTGCGACCGTTACACCTATTGATCAAAGTAACTGCAGAATTCGATGGGCTGGGAAAATGAAATCTGATGATCGAGTTGATGAAAATGAAGTTGGTATAGCTCTTAAAACTGCCTTAAGTAATATGGTAACAGGGACTATTGCTCTAATAAAAGGTGAGGAACCTATTTTTGTAAAGCAACCCTT
>ERZ802830.744-NODE-744-length-32171-cov-8.45697_pt1 | contig 32171 bp, 25 predicted proteins | sample MGYA00345654_ERZ802830 | MGnify/ENA primary metagenome ERZ802830 (study PRJEB30503, sample SAMEA104212375) | marine metagenome | biome: Westerlies Biome; feature: [SRF] surface water layer (ENVO:00010504) within the epipelagic zone...; material: water... | reverse complement strand
ATCCAAATTTATAATTGATTTTGGGAGAAATACAATATTCATATCTGGTATTAGAACCACAACTGCCGTTACCTAAACCGCACTGCTTAAAATCCAGATTCCAAAACACATTTTGTGTGGGCTTTAGTTCATAAGTATGAGTAGCTTTATCAAGATTTTTTGTGGTGTAAATATGGGCACTTGTCTCGAGGGGTTGTAAAGGAAGAATTTTTAGTCCATAACCCAAGTTATTATGCATGGTAACCCATCGCACATCCATTTTATTACCATGCTCTTGTGGATAGGGATAATTAACAAATTGCTCCTCTACAGTGGCTCCAAATTCTTTTATAAAAGTACCATTTGACCTATCACTATAGTTATGAAAAGGGCCTTTACCGTACCACTCCATATAGTTCATTTCTTTTGGTAAACTCCATTGAGAACCTACCTTTGGTAATGATGGTAAGTTTAAAATGGATGCACCATAAGCCTCTGCTTCAAAATCAAATTTTATAGCACCATCAGTGAAAAAAGAGTAAATGATTTTGGTATTAAAACCACCATCTTTTTTTCCCTTTAAATCATGTTCAACAACAACTTTATTACCATCTACAACTAGCGATTTCAAAATAGGTTTTAAATCGTATAATCCAGCATTTCGCCATTGGGTAGCAAATCTAAAAGGTTTATTAAGAAGCCTATTTCCTGCATCATTATCTGTTGCAGCTCTAACAAAATTGATTTCTGGTCCGATTTCAAACAACAGTTGATTATTAAATCTATAGTTCTTTAATTGCCCACTTTTATAATCTATATCTACAGTAAAATCAGAGCCAACTATAGTCTGTACAGAATTATTTTGATGCGTTTTGATTAGTAGAGGTTCTCTAGCAGTCTTATAAGAATCGTAACTAAATGTATTAACTTGAAGTTGCTCTCTAATAATTGGGTAATCTTTGGTTACCCAAATTTGATCTTTAGTGGTTAACAAACTGATATTCAAAAACCACTCATTAGAGAGATCCAATTTTGACAAGTCTATTGGGGTATCTATAAAACCTGTGTTTTGAGCTTCAATATTTGGTATTTTTAAAAATCCCTCTTCTACAACTGTTCCATTTTTTAACAACTCCCAATGGCCTTTATATGTATTAAGATTTGTAAAATACTGCTTGTTTGCAATTTTAAGCTGCTGCTTATCATTGTGCCATTCTATATTGGCATTCTGATACACATATTTAACTTCTGCTAATTTTCCTGTTTCAGTTAAATCTGACATTACTATACCATTCAAACAAAAATTATAACTATGACGCTGTTCTCCAAAATCTCCTCCATAAGCGTAAAACGCTTCACCAGATGAAGTTTGAGTTTTTATACTTTGATCAACCCAATCCCAAATATAAAATCCTCCAAGACTTTCATATTGCTCGAGAACTTCAACAATTTCTTTAAAGTTACCCATAGCATTTCCCATAGCGTGAGCCCCTTCAGTACGCACATAAGGCTTCGATAAATTGGCAATTCCTAACTTTTTCCAATCTTCTAAACCATAGTATCTGCCTTTACCTCCTTTAACAGTACCGCCGGCTATAATATCATAAGGTGCAGGCTGTTGTTGATAGTGGTAAGAGGTAGGTCTTGTAGTATCTAGTCTTTTAGCTACGTCATGCATAGCGGCCATATTTTTTCCATAATGGGCTTCATTACCAACAGACCAGGTAATAACACATGGATGATTTTTATCTCTATGAATCATGCGTTCCATGCGCTCCTCATGGGCTTTTTTCCAACTTTCATTATTGGTGAAATCCAAAGGTGTAAACTTATGGGTACTTTCTAAATTGGCCTCATCGATTACATAAAACCCATAACGATTACACCATACATAAAACTCAGAATTAAATGGGAAATGAGCTGTTCTAATGGCATTGATATTGTTTTTTTTCATGAGCTTCAACTCTTGCTCAAGTCTTTCATTAGTAATGTAATGACCATTAACTGGATCATGTTCTACTCTATTAACCCCCTTTTGAATAAAAGGTTTTCCATTTAATAATATTTTATTGCCTGAGATTTCTACATCTCTAAAACCAAATTCGGTTCCAGTAACTTGATTAACTTTACCTCCTTGAGATAAACTTAGAACTAATGGGTACAAATTTGGAGTCTCAGCAGTCCATTTCAAGGGTGATTTAATCCTAGTATCAAGTTTAATAATTTGTTCTTTACCGCTTTGCAAACGGGGTAATTCTTTTTTAATCTGCTCACCTGCGATATTAATAGTTATGCTGTTAGGTTTTGATGTTTTGGTACCGTAATTTTTGACAGCTACCTCAATAGAAAAATTAGCATTATCATAATTATTATCCAGTTTAGAGGTTGCATAAAAATCTCTTATGGCAAGATCTGGAGTAGCATACAACCAAACGTCACGATATATACCACTCATATTAAATCCGTCTTGATCTTCTAGCCAACTGCCATCACTCCAACGATAAACTCTTACAGCTAACGTATTTTTTCCTGTCTCTAAGTATGGCGTTAGATTGAATTCAGAAGGTAATTTACTGTCTTGTGAATAACCAACTAACTCTCCGTTTAACCAGATATGATATGCAGATTCAACACCTTCAAAATGGATGAATACTTGCTTGTTTTGCCATTCTTTTTTTAATTCAAAAGTTCTTACATAACATCCCACAGGATTGCCATAAGGCGTTTTAACAGCGGGAAAACTAATCGAGTCAAAATTAGAATAGCCTGCATTGACATAAATAGGATTACCATAACCTTTCATTTGCCAATTAGAGGGAACTTCAATTTTGTCCCAGTCTGAAGTGTCATATTTAATTTTCTGAAAATGTTTAGGACTAGACTGAAAATCTCTAGACCAAGCAAAGCGCCAGTTACCATTTAAAGACATGTAATCTGAGTTTGCTAATGAGAAAGATTTGATTTTACTTGAGGCCTTATACTGGTGTGCATAAGTCCGCATAGGCTCACGATTTCTCTGGAGTACTTGTTCTGTTTCCCAATCAAAAGGTCGACTAATTAGTCCAGTATCATTTTTAATTTCATTTTCTAAAATTTGGGTTTGTGCCCAAATAGGGTTACAAAAAACCAACCCTATAAATAAACTCCAAAAGTATTTGGCAATCATTTTTTAGTAATTCTTTTCAATTGAATTCAGAAAGTTAAATGTTCTTTTTAAACAAACAGTAAATAAAAGTTATAATTAATAAATAATCTTTAAATTTGCTTTTTTAAAACCAAAAACTATAAGAACGCGAGTAAACATAGTAAAACAAATAGCAGCAATGGTATTTACCATAATGTTATTACTTCCTGCGTTTATTCAAGTCCTACATGCATGCGAAAAACATGAACATAAAGTTTGTAATGAAAAAACTACACATTTACATGAACTCGAGATTTCATGTGACACCTGTTCTTTTCAAATAGCAAGCTTTAATTATGACGTTTCAGGTAATTTTAATTTAAAACTTCCTGAAGTTTATGTAGCTACTTCATGTAATCATAAACAGCAAGCTTGTAGTAATCTAAAGTTTAACTCAAAACAACTTCGTGCTCCACCTATAAATCTTAACTAACGTCTTTTATTAAAAGCAAGTTAATTAAGAATTTATATGCAAAAGCACCTTTTTTTAGTGCTGCTTTTTAGCAGCATCTTTTCATTTTCGCAAGATTGTGATTATTCTTTTACAGGTAATATTATTGATTTCCACGATGGTACCCCATTAGCTGGAGCTAGCGTTACTATTGCTAATACCAACAAAATAGTTCAAGCCAATTTTGATGGTGAGTTTTCATTATCCAATATATGTGAAGGTCAATACACAATTAATGTCAGTCATGCCTACTGTGATTCCAAAAGTTTTACTGTAACTATCAATGGAAATACTGTGAAGACATTCAAACTGGAACATCATACAGAAGAACTTAACGAAATTCTTGTTCGCTCTGTTTTAAAAGTGGAATCTACTAGCATTGAGCAGTCTATAGATAAACAAACTATTGAAACATACGCCGATAAGTCTTTAGGAGATGCCTTAAATACTATTAGTGGAGTATCTACTTTAAATACCGGAAACAGTATTGTAAAACCTATGATTCATGGTTTACATAGCAGCAGACTCATCATTATCAATAATAATGTGCGACAGTTTGATCAAGAATGGGGTGATGAGCATGCCCCTAATATAGATATCAATGCATCCTCAAGAATAAGTGTGGTTAAAGGTGCAAATACATTAATTTATGGAAGTGATGCCATTGGAGGACTAATTTTAATTAATCCCAAGCGTTATCAACAAAAAGATAGTTTATATGGAAGTTCTTTAGTATCATTCAACTCAAATGGCTTAGGTGGTGTAGTAAATACGGAATTAGTAAAGACTTATAAATCGGGCTATTATTTGAGAGGACAAACCAGTTTAAAACGCTTTGGAGATTTTAGCTCAGCAAATTATAACCTTTCAAATTCAGGAATTAAAAGTTTAAATGCTGCTACCCAATTTGGTTATAAAACCTTCGAAAAAGGGTTTGATGCTTACTACAGCTATGTCAATAATTCTATAGGTATTTTAAGAGCCGCTCATGTTGGGAATATTAATGATTTGGTAAGAGCTATTAACCGGGGAGAACCCGGATATATAGGAGACTTCTCATATAACATTGATAATCCAAGACAAGCTATAGAACACCATTTGGCTAAGCTAGAAACCTACAAACGGTTTAGTAGTCTAGGTAAACTATCATTACAGTTGGATTTTCAATACAACAAAAGACAAGAATTTGACCGAAGACGTTCAAGCTTGAGTGATGTGCCTTCAGCGGAATTTAGACTTTTCACAACTTCTTTTCAACCCAATTTAAAAATTGACGCTTTAGATGATTTTGAATTTAATACTGGGTTTTTATTCCGGTACCAAAAAAACACCTCAGCAGATGTTAGTGAAACCGGTATTAGTATCCCCTTAATTCCTAATTATGAAAATTTAGATCTTGGTGGATACATAACAGGAAACCATGTACTCAATGACAATACAGAAATAAGTGCAGGTATACGTTATGATTACAATAAAATTAAAGCTGATAAGAAGTATAAATTGTATGATTGGGAGTATAACAATTACGATACTTTATTTCCAGAATTTAGTACGGGCATTACAGAAAACTATGAAATTTATACCACGCCTGAGTTTGATTTCCATAACCTTTCTGCCAGCTTAGGATTCATTAAATATCTAGGTGATAATTTTGAATTTATAGCTAATTATGGTTTGGCATCCAGAACACCTAATGTAGCCGAATTATTTAGCGATGGCTTGCATCATAGTGCTGCAAGGATTGAAACCGGCAGTTTAACCATAAATAAAGAGGTAGCCAATAAATTTATGCTAGCCTTAGAGAAAAAACATCCCGATTTTGGTTTTTCTGTAAGTCCTTACTATAAAAAAATTAACGATTTTATTCAGCTTATCCCTGGTGATAGAGCTTTCACTACGATTAGAGGGGTATTTGTGGGTTGGGAATACGATCAAGTTGATGCCCGTATTTTTGGTGTTGATTTAGATTTAAATAAAAGAATTAGCAACCATTTTACATACACAGGTAACCTAAGTCTTTTGAGAGGTGATAATATAACAGATAATATCCCTTTAATTAACATGCCTGCCACTAATTTTAGTAACCACATTACTTATGTTAATGATAATTGGAATCAGTTATCGATAAGTTTAATTCAAAAAACGATTTGCAAGCAATCGCGGTATCCAGATTACAACTTTACATCATTTGATCCTATTTTACAAGAAGATGTTTTAGTTAATATTAGCAGTACACCCTCAACTTATACCTTATTTGGGATACAAACAGCTGCAGAATTTGATGGGTTTAAAAAATCTAAAATTAGACTAGAACTTAATGTAGACAATATGTTTAACATTGCTTACAGAGAACATTTAAATAGATTACGATACTTCGCAGATGATCTGGGAAGAAACATAAACTTTAAAATAAACATAAATTATTAAAACAACTATTTTGAGAAATTTAGAACTAAAGAAAAATTTAAGACTATTAGCGATTTTATTTGTTTCGTCATTAGCATTTAATGCTTGTAGTGATGACGATCATGACGATCACGATCACGATGACGAAGATCATGAAGAAATAAATCTTATGATTTATACTCTAACCGATTCAGAAAATAATTCGGTTATATTCACTTATTCTGATCCTGATGGCGAAGGTGGTGCTGATGGAACCTCAACTGTAGTGGGGCAATTAACTGTAAATACAACATACACTGGTGCAATTCAATTTTTACATGTAGATGGTGATGAAACTGAAGATATTGGTGCCAAAATTGCTGAAGAGGAAGGTGATGAACATGAAATTTTCTACACAAGTACATCATTAAATATTAAAACAAGTGATAATGATGAAAATGGTAACCCATTAGGTTTTAATACAACAGTAACTGCAAGTGAAGCTGGCATGGGTTCTTTGACCATTACCTTAGTTCACGAAGGTCCAAAACCAAATAACGGTTTAGAAGAAGCCTTAACTACTGGTGTATCAGATATTCAAAAAACATTCGAGTTTACAGTAACTGAATAAGATCAATAAGATCAATAAAAAAACCAGCCAATAAGCTGGTTTTTTTATTTAAAGCGTTTCATAAACTTTTGAACTCTTACAGAGGAAGTAAACCACAATAAAAAACCACTAGAAACGGTAATTAAACCCAATAAAGAAAAAGCTCTTAAAACCGTGGTATTAAAATTATCTCTGGTTTGGTAATCCATGGTGTGCGTCATCCAAAGAAAATCAAACCAACGCCAACTGCGATGTCTAACCGTTTGAAACTTCCCATCTGCAAAAGAGACATAGGCTTTAATAGCCTCGTCAGACTTGTATGAAATAACGTAAGCAGGTAATAAACGTTCTCTATATTCATGATGTGGTCCCGCTTCGTCAATTCGAACTACTTTATCTATAACTAAATCTGGTTTCATGTGTTTATTAGCAATTTGTATGGCCTCATTTGGTGTGATTACTTCTTTTAATAGTGCAGTTCGTGCATGATATAATTGACTATTATTTATCCAATAATAAGGCTTACCAGCAATGTCTCGTAATACCACTTTATTAATACCAGTACTTACCTTTAAAGAATCTGGACTGATAAGGTTGTTGAAAGAAATGTTTTCGTAATTAAGGTTTTTAAATTGATCTCCATGAATATCGTCAATGTTGGTCCAACTAAAATACAGGCCACTTATGGTCCAAAACAAGAATTGAATTCCTAAAAAAAGACCCAGATATCGATGTGTTTTTCTAATTTTTAATGCCGTTTTACGAGTTACCATGTTATAAAAATTAAAGTTAGACATAGGTTGACAACATCACCAATGCCATGATTATCATTATTGCGTTTTCTATTAAAGTAGCTTCCGTCATTGGTAATTTAAGAGCAGTTCCCAAACATGCACATTGTATTGCTTTTTTTAAAAATAAAGTTTTAATAACCCCAAAAGTGGTTATACCTAAAATTAATAACGTAATTACTAACCCCCATTTAATTTCTAAACGTAATAAAAACATAATTCCTAAAGCTGTTTCAATAAATGGATAACACCAGGCATAAATAGGAAATTGCTTTGCCAAAGGATCATACATTCTAAAGGAATTGGGAAAGCCTTTATAATCAAGAAACTTAAAAAAGCTAAATACAATGTAAAAAAGCCCCATAAAATCCAACATAAATCCAGACCAGTTCCAAGATTTATAATTAAGACATATTGCTGTAACAAACAAATAGAATAAGATGAGTAAAAGCGGCTTTAATTGAGATAATTTTGAACTTGTATTTGATATTGAGGGACGCTCAGAGTTTGTGTTCAACTTATATTTATCTGGTAATGCATCCTGAAAAGTGTCAAGAGTCACCTTATTATCATGCTCTACTAAAACCATTGCTTTATCGAAATCTACAGCTACTGATAAAACGCCATCAATTTTACCAATAGTTGTTTCTACTATAGCCTTACAACTTTTACAAGTCATGCCATCAATGTGGTAATTTGTTTTCATTATAATTTATACATCTAATGCGTTTAATTTATAAAATAGTTAAAATCAACAATTTAAAATTAACTTAGTATTAATAGTATATCTATTTATTTTTCTAACTTACAAACAATAGTCTTAAAAATCAGAGTATGATAAACAAAATTTTTAATGTTTTACTATCTGAAAAAACCAGAAAGCAAATTGAAATTGTCATCCTTTCTATAGCTGTAGTTAGTTTTATAGTTCATCTTTTTGCCATTGCACTGGGACACTATAATATTATTGAGGTTCAAGAAAATTCCGAATTATTAAAAAATCCCATTTCGGCAATTTACACGCCTTTCTCATTTATTTTAGTATATGAAGTTTACCTTTTGATTTTCTTCTTACCGCGATCTATTACAACCTATATTACCAAACAATACGAAATTATTACGTTAATCATTATCAGAAATCTTTTTAAAGATCTATCAAATTTAGAATTATCTTCTGAATGGTTTGCTATTAAGAACGATTTGCAATTTACGTATGATATTGTTGCATCATTAATTTTATTCTATCTCATTTATTTATTCCAGAAACAAGGAAAATTAAAACACCTCGTTCAACAAAATACACCTGATGTAGAGCGATTTATACTTATTAAAAAAAGTATTGCTGTCATATTAATTCCGTTATTTTTATCACTATCGCTTTTAAGTTTTACAGATTGGGCTCTGGACCTTTTCACAGCGCAACAAGATGTCTCATCATTAAAAAGTATTAATGCCATTTTCTTTGATCAGTTTTTTACGGTACTTATATTGGTAGATGTTTTATTACTATTATTCTCATTTTACTATACAGATAAATTCAACAAAATAATTAGAAATTCAGGATTTATAGTATCCACCATTCTTATTAGAATGTCTTTTGGTGTTAAAGGACTTATTAGCACAATTCTGGTATTAGTTGCTGTCTTATTTGGTTTAGCAATTATCAGTATTCACAATAAATTTGAAAAAAATAATATAGATTAAATTAAATCTAGTTATACACACTGAATCAACACAATATTATTTGAGGGTAAGCGTTTTTTTATAAAAATTATTATGAAAAAGCCCCTTTTTTACGCCCTGTTTTTAATTTTTTGTTGGTCATGTAATACCAATGAAACTGAGAATGATGATGTGATAACTTTATGTGATAATAGTGATCACCCAGAAGCAACTTACAGTATTTTACCACTAGGAGCCTCAAGAGTTGAGGGTGCTGCTCCTGAATATTTCAGTTTCAGACAAAAACTATGGGAAAATTTAATTGAAAACGACTGGTCTGTAGATTTTGTAGGTACGCAATGTGATGATTACAATTATGATAGTTCTGTTGTAATTGACAGAAATCACGAAGGCCGAGGTGGTTGGACTTCTGGACAGATTAGTAATAGGATTGATACATGGCTTGATAAACTACCCCAGCCTGATATTGTATTGTTTAGTTCTCCTGGTGGCAATGATGCCCTTAATGGCATGTCTTATGATAATGCCATTGAAAACACAAAAACTATAATCAATAAACTGCAAAACAAAAACCCTAATGTTACCATATTTATTGAAAAAATGGCACCTGCTAAATCATTCTTTATGACCAACATATTGTCCAACTTTATTAATAAGTTGCATGATGATATTGAAACCATAGCGCTTGAAAATAGCACAACAATGTCTCGAGTGATTGTAGTTGATATGTACACTGGTTTTAATGATGACATGCTAGCTGACGAGGTTCATTACAACAACAAAGGAGCAGCTTTCATAGCAGGGCGATACTTAGAAGCTTTTGAAACACATATTGAGCGTTAAGGGAGTTTCACAAATTGTTTGCTTATGAAACTCGTGTTATAGTATACTTTTACGATATAGGTACCTGATTTGAATTTACTGATATCTATATTTTTTGAATTTGTAGTTAAAATGTGCTCCCCTAATGTATTATAAATCCTTTTTCTCCCTTTAAAATTGATATGGATTATTTGATTAGCTGGGTTAGGATATAAAATTAATTCATCTTTAAAATTGTGGTCTAAACTTAAACTGCAATTATTTGCAATTAAAGTATTTGCTGACGCACTAATTCCATTGACCAACTCGATAGGCTCAAACGTACAATTATTATATACGCCCCCAGCTTTGTTGGCCAAACTGTTGAATGCATTAAAAATATTTGGATCCTCCTTATTAGCAACTACAGTTCCTGTATGTAATATATTTTGTTCAATCACTGCCGAGTTATTTATGGTAAAGTTATCGTCCAAATTGGTCCATGAATTAATATTACCCTGATGAAATTCGTTATTATGAACCCATATATGATCATTACTATCGTGCCAATTATTAGCTACCCTTATAATCAATCCAGAATCATAAAACATATTATTGTAAACCTCAATATGATTAGCACCTTTTAATTTAATACCCTGTCCTGCAGGCGTGTCAGACCAACCTTCAAAAGTTACATTTTCAACAGTGACATGAGAAATATTATGTAAATACAAACCGTGATCCTCGTCACCTTCTGTTATATCTCTTTTAATAAGACCTCCATTAATTCTATGGTTTGTGACTGGGTTAACAGATAATCCTTCAGCGGTATCATTTCTAAGGGTACGCATGGCAATACCACCTCTTAATCCGCCAATAATATGATTGTTCTCTAAAAGATGTGATGATCCCCCTAAAAGCTTAACCCCTTTTCCAGTCCATCCAGTAAAAGTCCAGTTGATAACACTATTTTTTAATGTACATGAGTTTCCATACAAAATTCGTAGCATAGCTCTATTTGCATAAAAACTGTCATACTGGTTATTTTTTACTTCAATAGCATCTAAAACAGCATTATTACATCCGTTTAGAACCAACTCTACATTATAAAATGTAATATGACTTATAGACAGTTCATTCCAATTAACAAACTCAAGCATACCAGGATTTGATAAACCGCTGGCATCTATAGTAACTATTTCGTTTTCTGGACCACGGAATTGAATATTTGATTTTAATCCGCTACTCCATGCTGTTAGAAGTTCTTGATTAACCTTATAAGTTCCAGCTTCTAGATTAACTATTGCCCCATTAGCTAGTGCTTCAAGATTTGATACAGTAAAAGTGTTTGGATTGAGTGTTTGCCCTGATAAAAATTGAGTACCTATAACTATTAAAAAAAATAGTCTTTGCATGGTTTAGATTATAAATTACAAAAACTAAAATTATGAAATAAATTTTTTAACATACTCATAGTTTTACAAATACTATGATAATTGATTTATAGTATGAATACTATCTGATAGAAGAGCACAAAAAAAGGCAGTTTTAACTGCCTTTTACTTTTAAAAAAACTAAAACAAAGAATTAGTTAGATAGTTAGTATGTCCTTTAAAGGAAAATAAATATATAATAAAATTAATTTTAGGATTTTACCTACAATAAAACCTGCATTAAAATCAATTTTAACTAAATAGTTATCTTGTAATTACTCAATTTTGTAAATTGAATAGATGAAACACACACTAATTTGGAGCTTAATTATAGTTTCTAATAACCTACTTTTCAGTCAAAATGATGATAATATTAAAGATGCTGATCATACTTCTTATGAATTAGAACTTATTTATGATCAAGTTAAAATTCCTTGGAGTATTGAATTTATAGATGAAAACACCATTATATTTAGTGAAAAAGAAGGCAAAATATTTATCCTTAATGATTACAAAACCCGAGAAGTTACAGGTGCTCCAGAAGTTTATATGAGAGGTCAAGGCGGTTTACTTGATTTAGAGTTACATCCAGAATTTAATAAAAATAAATGGCTTTACATGAGTTATGCTGCTGGTTCTAAAGGAGAAGGTGGTGGCCATACTGCTATTGGCAGAGGCCAATTAATTGGTAATAAACTTCAAAATTTTGAAGTACTATACAAAGGAGAAGGCAATACAACTAAAGGGCAACATTTTGGCTCAAGATTGCAATTTGATAAAAATGGCTATTTATTTTTCTCTATTGGAGATCGTGGAAACCGCGACCAAAATCCACAAGATTTAAATCGGGATGGTGGTAAAATTTATCGTATCCATGATGATGGACGTATTCCAAAAAACAACCCATTTGTTAATAAAAAAGGTGCTAAGACAGCTATTTTTTCATATGGGCATCGTAACCCCCAAGGTATGTTTTTACATCCTGATACGGGCGCTATATGGACACATGAACACGGTCCTAAAGGTGGTGATGAAATCAACATTATTGAAGCAGAAAAAAATTATGGTTGGCCAAAAATAACCTATGGCGTAAATTACATAGGAACTACTATAACTAAAGATAAAGCACTACCAGGTCTTGAACAACCTTTATATTACTGGATTCCTTCTATTGCTCCCAGTGGATTTGCTTTAAATTACAATGAACATTATCCCAATTGGAAGGGGAATTTATTTGTGGGCTCTCTCAAATTTCAATATTTAGAACGTTTAGTACTGGATGATAATTTAAAGGTTAGCTATCGTGAAAAAATAGCTCCAGATATTGGTCGTGTAAGAGATGTAAAGTTAAGTCCCGAGGGCTATATTTATATGGCTGTAGAACAAAAAGGTATTTATAAAATTATACCCAAACAATGAGATTATTAATTGTCATTATTTTTATTTTAAATGGTTTTTACAGCTATTCACAAAATCAAAAAATAGCATCTATTAAACGCGGACAGCTGCTTTATGAGGATCTTTGTTTGAGATGCCACATGCCTAATGGTAAAGGTGTTCAAGGTGTATTCCCTCCCCTAGCCAACTCTGATTATTTAAATGATATCACGGCTACTATAAGAATTATAAAATATGGCGGCATTAAAGAAGATCTTGTTGTAAATGGAGTAACTTACAATGGGTATATGGAATCACAGGGATTATCTGATGATGAGATTGCAGATGTAGCTAATTATGTACTTAATAGCTGGGGTAATTCAAGCAAGCTAGTAATGGACGAAAAAGAAGTAAGTAAAATTAAATCTAATGATTAAAAAAGTAATATTATCACTAGTAGTATTAGTTTATGTATCTCATAAACTTTCAGGACAAGAAGCTTTAAATAATGAGTCACCGCAAACTATAGTTTTAGTTCATGGGGCTTGGGGAGGAGCTTGGGCTTTTAAAGCCATAGATCATGCCTTAGTTGAAAAAGGTTATAAGGTATACAGGCCAACCTTATCCGGTTTAGGTAGAGATTATCATAACAATAGCCAAAATATCACATTGCAAACGCATATAAACGACGTCGTTAATTTAATTCTATTTGAAAGATTAGAACAAGTAATGCTTGTAGGCCATAGTTATGGTGGTATGGTAATTAGTGGCGTTGCTAACGAACTGCCTAATCGGGTTAAACAACTTTTATATGTGGACGCTTTTGTTCCTTTTGATAATGAATCTGTAATAGACTTTAGACAAAAACCACTAAATATGCCCATTAAAAATCATAGTATTATCCCCCCTTGGGTAGATCCCAATAAACCTTACCCTAAAGATGTTCCACAACCTCTAAATACTTGGACCAGTAAAATTATTTTAGATAACCCTGAGCGTAATAAAATTGATGCTACCTATCTATTAACAGTTGATGAGGGGCGTAAAAAAGAAAACGATGCGTTTTACAAACATTATCTCAGGGCTGAAAAGTTGGGTTGGGAATTAAAACAAATAACATCAGACCATAATCCACAGTGGTCTAGACCAGATGTTTTGGTAAACCAAATTATAGAGGTAAGTCACTAATTTTTATAATTCACAATTATTTTGTCATTATAACTTAGTAATTGCTCTGTAAAATGCTCCTGACGTTCTGGGCTTATATACAAATCGTCATAGTTATTAAAATAAATAATGAGCCCCTTTTGTGCTAAACCATAGCGTCTAAATCCTACCCACTGGGTTTTTCCAAAATCAACACGTGTAATGTTATCAATTTTGACTTTACCACCAAATGGCCCGCTTTTATACTTAAGAAATTGATTGCTAAGCGTGTAATAGGTATTGAAATAAATTAAACCTAAAAAAATAATTGATAAGGGATTAATACCTACAACAATTAATAGAGAATATCCTTTAATTGAATCATTTACTAGTCCAGGCAAAATAGCACCAATACATACTAAAACTGTTGCTATGATCACTGTTTTAAATAAAAGGTCTTTTCGAGTATTGTAAATCATTATGCATAAAAAATATATTTTCGAAAATAATTGATTTTTTTTAAATTAATGGATTGATGAATTTTTATACAAAATCCCTTTTCTTAAGTTTTTTATTTACGGTTTTTGCAGGCTTGTATTTACCTAGTCATTCCCAATCACAGTATATTAAAATTTTAGGGATTGCCCAAGATGGAGGTATACCCCATATTGGATGTAAAACAGCATGTTGTGATTCTAAAAAGCCTAATGAAAAAGTAGTTTGCTTGGGACTTATAGACAACCACCATCAAAAAAAATATTTATTTGAAGCTACCCCAGACCTCACAGCACAGATTACGCAATTAAATGAAGCATTACCTTCTGCGACTTTATGTGACGGTATTTTTATAACCCATGCACATATGGGGCACTATACCGGACTCATGTATTTGGGAAGAGAAGCGTTAGGTGCCAAAAACATGCCGGTTTATCTCATGCCAAAAATGAAAGAGTTTATTGAAGCTAATGGACCTTGGAGTCAATTGGTGGCACTAAAAAATATTAATATCAAATCGCTATTCAACGAAACGGCTGTGGTATTAACAAATCAATTAACTGTTACACCATTTTTGGTGCCACATAGAGATGAATTTTCTGAGACGGTGGGCTATAAAATTCAGGGCCCTAATAAAAGTGCTTTATTTATTCCAGATATTAATAAGTGGAGCTTATGGCGTAAAGATTTAGTGGATGAAGTAAAAAAAGTAGATTATGCTTTTGTTGATGGTACTTTCGCATCTGCCTCAGAAATTAACAGACCCATAGAAGACATTCCTCACCCACTGGTATCTGAGACGGTACAATTATTTTCTAAAGCACCTCAAAGTGAAAAAAGTAAAGTCATCTTTATTCATTTTAACCATACTAATGCTATGATTGATAAATTTAACAATGAACGTCTTAGCTTGGAAAAATTGGGGTTTCGCTTTGCCAAAGAGAACGATATGTTTGTTTTAAATTAAAAGGCTTCAAAAAAAACACAACATTAACACACACTTAATACCATAGTCTAATTAATTGATATTCAATTTTTTATATTTAAAGACTAACTTAAAAACACTAACAAATGAGCGTATTTAAAAATGGAATATTAGGTTTATTTCTTGTTATAGCAGTATCAATTCAAGCGCAAGATAAAATTGAGGGCGTTGGTTTTGCTGGAGACAGAAACGAAACATTCACACTTGGCACACAAGAGTCTGTTACAATTTGGAAAACATGGTGCACATTGCATGAAGAAAAAAATGTTGAGGAAATTCTAAAATTAGCTGGGGATAATATTAGAATAGAAGGTCCAGGCGGTGAATTAATTATTGAAGGTAAAGACAACTTTAAAGGCTTTTTAACCTCATGGTTCAATGATCTTGAATTAATACAGGTAAGACAACGATGGGGCTTACCAATGAAATTTATTAATGCCGAAGGCCAATTAAGACCTGGAGAATGGTTGGTTTCTGGGCACGCTTTTAAATATAAAAATGCAGAGGGTACTTCTATTGAAGACAACCAAGTGAATGTCTTTATTAATGAAGGTAAGGTTCAATACATGAAGGTTTACCAACATAAAATTTCTAAACCTATAGATGTTGAAGTGTCTGTAGATATGTCTTCTTACAAAGACGCTTATAAAACAGTGTCTGTATTTGGTACTTTTAACAATTGGTGTAATACCTGTAACCAACTTTATGATACTGATGGAGATGGTGTATACACTACTACCATTGAGGTAATTCCAGGAGATATGGAATATAAATTTTTTCTAGATGACCAAAAAGTTGAAGAAACCTTTGAAGCAGGATCACCGTGCACAAAAACCACAGATATTTATACCAACAGATTAGCTAACATAGCAAAGGACACGTCTTCTTTAGATGTGGTTTGCTTCAACACCTGCTCTGGTTGCAAATAATAAAATTTTTAACACAAATCAAACCTCAACACTGTTGGGGTTTTTTTGTATCTTAATACTCTGATTTTTAATAAACTAACATTAATTAAACCAACTATGAAAACAAAAAATACACTTATTTTAGTAACACTATTAATAACGTTTTGTATACCTCAAATTGGCAACACACAAACCAGTACCATAAGTACAGAAGTCTATTTAGATCTTGAAACAGGCGATACTTATGTAGATGATTTTTTCAAAGGAGTCCAAGTAGAATCACGCTTTGATTTAAGATTAACTTGGGCTGATAATAATGTTATTGTTTGGGTCCCCAACTGGGGTGCTACAAACCTCTCAGCAGCCTTTGTGTTAGACACTTCTTACAACGAGATTAGTTATGCCGCTATAGATAGTCAAACGTTTTGTACCAATTACGGCTGTGATAATGAATATTTAGATCCCTTATCACCTAATAATGGCATTGGTGTGAGTCTAATTATTAATACTAGCGAAGGCAATTATTACAAGATAAAATATCAAAATTACGACAGTGAAAATTATACCGTTACCCTAAATTATGAAGTCATGGAAGAGGTTGTTCTTCCATCCCCTTTTAGCTTCAATAGTAACGAAACAGGTATTCAATCATTAAACAATACAGCTAGTGGTGATACAGCAACTGCTTTAGGTAATTATACCACAGCCAGTGAATACGCTGCCACATCTATGGGTTCACTAACCACAGCTAGTGGCAGTTACAGTACCGTTATGGGTTATACTTCTAATGCAAGTGGCTCTGCTGCTGTTGCGGGAGGATGGTTTGCACGAGCTAGTGGAATAGCAAGTACAGCCTTTGGGCAAAACACCCATGCTGTAGGAGATTATTCTTTTGCAGTTGGAAATAACAATAATGCTGAAGGAAACTACTCCATAGCACTTGGTAGAGATAGTAATGCGCAAAAAAGTGATGCTATAGTAATTGGAAGTTACGCCTCGGCCATGGGAGAAAATAGTATAGCCATGGGTTTTATGTCACAAGCACAACAAGACAATTCAATATCTATAGGAGAAGGTGCTGCTGCAGGCTACGGCGCTGTTAGTTTAGGTAGCGCATTTGCAGGAGGAGATAACGCTGTAGCTATTAACGGACAAACACAGGCCACTAGAGCAATTTCTTTAATGGGAAACTCCAATGGAGAAGAAGCCTTCTCTGTATATGGTACTGCCGAAGGTAAAAATAGTGTAGCCATTGGAATGGGTTCAACGGCTAGTGGAGATCATTCTTATGCCCTGGGTCACGGATTGAACACCAGTGGTTATGGCACTTTTGCCATTGGAATGATTAATGACGATGATAGTAATGAAAATGCTAACACCTACTCACCTAACAATACTGCGTTTGTAATTGGAAATGGGACAGACATCAATAACCAACGCTCCAATGCTTTAAAAGTTTTATACGACGGTTCAACTACTATTGCAGGAAACGTGACCGCCCCAGCATTTATTGGGGATGGTTCACAGCTTACTAACTTACCCGCTTCAACGGTGAATTATAGCGACATTGAAAATGCGCCCTTCTCATACGGAACACATGAAGACATTCCAGGTATTCAGGCATATTCAACTACAGCCAGTGGAGCAAAGGCTTTTGCTAGTGGAGACCGTACTAAAGCGACTTACAGTTACACTACCGCTATGGGATACAAATCTGAAGCCAGTAATTTTGCCTCAACGGCTTTAGGTAAAGAAACCATAGCCTCTGGGCAATATGCTACAGCTATGGGGCAGCAAACTACTGCAAGTCAAAATGCTTCTACAGCAATGGGAGATGGATCCTTTGCAAGTGGAAATGCTGCAACAGCAATGGGTTCTTTTACCGAAGCCATTGGTATAGCGTCTACTGCTATGGGCCAGCAAACAAAAGCAAGTGGATTAAGGGCAACTGCTATGGGTTTACTCACAGAAGCAAGCGGAGTACAATCAACTGCTACAGGTTTTAATACAATTGCAAATGCTAATCAGTCCACTGCCATGGGAGTAGCTACAACTGCTGAGGATTTTGCTTCAGTGTCCATTGGTCAATTCAATAAAACTGATGAAACACCTAATCCCTCTGCATTCTCACTACAAAACACTGCTTTTGTAATTGGAAATGGGGAAGATACCAATAGCCGTTCTAATGCCCTTGAAGTCTTATTTGATGGTACCACTACCATTGCTGGTGACCTCAACATAAACTCAGATGCGCGCTTAAAAGCTAATATCATTTCTCTAGGGGCTACCCTGTCTAAACTCTTACAGATAGATGGTAAAACATACACCATGAAAAAAGACACCAAAAACAAACCAAAAATTGGTTTACTTGCCCAGGAGATTGAAACAGTTTTCCCTGAGTTGGTATCAGAAACCAACAACATCAAGTCAGTAAACTATCAAGGCTTAGTGCCTGTATTAATTAATGCCATAAAAGAACAACAACAAGAGATTGAGCGCCTAAAAAAACAAGAAGAACGCTTACGCCTACTGGAACAAAAAGTAAATACATTACTTAATAAATAGCAACAAAAAAACCTTATGAATTTCATAAGGTTTTTTTGTAACATAATCTTCTGTTTATCGTCATATAATTAAGTGAAAAACCGAAATTATATTACAATGCAATCACACGAAATAAATTATACCATTCAAGGCGACGATTTACAAATGGTCACCATTGCTTTAGACCCACAAGAAACTGTAGTAGCTGAAGCAGGTACCATGAACTGGATGCACCCTGATATAAGTTTTGAAGCAAAAACAGGTGACGGTTCTGAACCAGATAAAGGATTTTTTGGAAAAATCTTAAATGTGGGTAAACGTGCCTTAACCGGTGAATCTTTATTTCTTACCCATTTTACTAATCACGGTTACAACCGTAATGAAGTGGCCTTTGCTGCACCCTACCCGGGTTCTATAGTGCCTATAGATCTTAAACAAGTACATGGTGAAATACTATGTCAAAAAGATGCTTTTTTGTGTGCTGCAAAAGGTACCAAAGTATCTATTGCATTTACCAAACGTTTTGGTGCTGGACTTTTTGGAGGTGAAGGATTTATTCTTCAAAAACTTAGCGGTGACGGTTTGGCATTTTTACATGCTGGAGGTACCGTAATTGAAAAAGAACTTAATAACGAATCTATTATGGTAGATACCGGTTGTATTGTGGGATTTTCAAGTAGTATTGAATATACCATAGAAAAAGCCGGCAATTTAAAATCTATGTTATTTGGTGGCGAAGGGCTGTTCTTAGCCAAACTTTCTGGTACGGGTAAAATTTACCTACAAAGTCTTCCCTTCTCCAGATTGGCAGACCGTATCATTAAACACGCTCCAAAGATGGGTGGCAAGTCTAAAGGCGAAGGTTCTGTTCTAGGAGGTATTGGCAGAATGATTGACGGCGATAATTATTAAAAGGTACACCCATAAAAAAAATTACTTACTTTTTTTAAATACTAAGGGTCTAAAAATGACGTTTTTAGAGTAAACTATAAGCGTTATGCTCCACATTAATCATAAGTATATATTTTTTTTATCTGTACTGTTAATTTCTTGCTCATCATCTGATCCTGATGATAACACAGATAACGATACAGATAATCCCGTAAGTAATTGTAATCCTAAAATTTCTACTAATAGTCCCAGTAGCAATTGGTTTGTATCATTTAATGGTAGTGGAGAAGAATCACACGGTCATTTTATTCTAAGCTGCAGTGATGGTGGCTATTTACAAATTGGTGAAACTGGATTTATACCCAATACTGCAAAAATTTTAGCGGTTAAAATTAGTGCAGATGGCAACCTGTTGTGGCAAACAGAAATTGGGCAAAAAGGCCATAATTTAGGTAATGCTGCTCTAGAAACAGACCAAAATTACATTATAGTTGGTAGTGTAAATGAAGATGCAGCATTTATAATATTAGATAAGAATTCAGGGGCAATTATAGAATCCAAGTCAATTAATCATGGGGGAAGTGATGCTTATGAAGCTATTGCACAAACACCAACCGGTTTCATAGCTGTAGGCTATAATAATGCAGAAGATCGTGGCAATACCTTCTTTACTGAAGGTCAAGGATTGATTGCTTTTTTAGATGCCAATGGTACTCTTATCAACTCACAATCTATAAATAATTTTATGGCGCATGCCTACCGTATTAAAGCTTATAATTCTGAATACATAATAAGCGGACTTACTGAAGGTGCCGAAGATTATGCCTTAATTAACATTAATGGAGACGGAACTTTAAATTGGCATGCTAAATATGGTGGTACGAGTAGCGATCACAACTTTGGAATGGATATCGATGCTTCTGGGTCTATTTTTTTAACGGGTCATACCCTATCAAACACTGAAAACTGGGATACCTACACCATGAAAATAGATACTAACGGGACCCTAATATGGGAAAGTAAACAAGGTAACCCAAGAGGTTTTGACCCGCGCTATATTCATGATGAAACCTGGGATATTAAAGCAACCAAAGATGGGGGTTGCATTATTGTTGCAGGTTCTGGCGATGAGTATGAGTCTTATGACGTGTACTGTTCTCAAACTGAGTCTTCATCAAACCAATGGTTGGTATATCTTATTAAGTATAATGAATCGGGACAAATAGAATGGCAACAAATTTACCAAAGTAAGGATGGGAATGATTGGGCTGGTGAAGCCATAACACTTAGTGCCGATGGTGGCGCCTTAGTAGCTGTTGATAACGGTAATTTTGGGTTTCTAAAAATCAACTCTTTATAATTATTTTAAGATTAGATAATATTTAATATTTTTATTAAAGCTTGTAATGCAGTATATTACTTGATAACTGTAACACTAAAACTATGAAAAAATTAAGTTTACTATTAAGTATTATTATCTTAAGCTGTAACCAACAGGTTGAAAAAACTGATGATAATTCTGCTGCAAATCAAGCTAAATTTGAACAAGCGGTAGCCACATGGAAAATTTTCCCTGAGGGAATTGCTGAACGCGATTTAGATAAGGTCATGTCTATTTTTGCGGATTCCTTAAAATGGTATGGTGCAGATCAAAAAACTTCGGATGCATATGCTGGTAAAGCAGACCTTAGAACAGCTTTAGAAGGTTACTTAAGTGTGTATAGCGAGTCTTCTTTTAAAAATGGCAACTATTATGGTGGTAACTTATATAGTATGCAAGACGATGTTAGTGATAATCCTAATGCAACACGTATTTACGGAGACTGGCACCATACCCATACCGAAAGTGGCACCAAAGTAAGTCATAAGTGGATGGCCGTACTCATGTTTAATGAAGATGGTAAAGCCCATACCTTTATGGATTATTTTGATGTTGGTGGATTTCAAGTACAACACCTTCAAGAATAATAAAAAAACCTCTTTAAAAGAGGTTTTTTTATGCTTTTAATTTCCAATATTAAATCTAATTAAATCACTGGGATGTTTACAGTTTAGCTGTTCTAGTTGTTGAAGCAATTCAGTTTTTATAAGACTAGTAGTGTGTTCACCGCCTTTATGACCTAATGCGCCAACCCCATACATGAATGAGCGCCCAAGGAATGTAAAATCGGCACCACTAGCCATGGCCCTACCCACGTCGGCACCTCCTCGAATACCACTATCCATCATAAGGGTTAATTTTCCTTTGTATGATTTAGATATGCGTTTTAAAGCCGAAACAGTAGCTTCACCCGCATCGTGTTGTCTCCCACCATGATTTGATACAATAACACCATCTATTCCAATGCTGTGGGCGGCCTCGACATCGGCTAAAGATTCAACGCCTTTTAGTACCAATTTGTGTGGCCAAAGCTCTCTGAGTCGTTTTAACTTTTCAATACTTAGACGCCCCTCGAATGTGGCATCCATAAACTTCCCCAACGCTTTCATAGAAGTCCCTTTTTTAATGTAGGGTTTTAAAGAAGCAAATTCTGGCTTACCGTGTAATAAGGTTTTTACACACCATTCTGGACATTGAAACATGTCTAAAATATTACTCAGTGTCATTTTAGGTGGCATAGATAAACCGTTTTTAATATCACGAGGTCTGAAACCAAAACTTGGTACATCTGCAATGATCACCAATACTTTATAACCCGTTTCAGAAGCACGTCTCAATAAATCTTTGGTAAGTGTTTCTTGAGCAGGATGGTATAATTGAAACCAGGCCTCCCCTTCTGTAAGTTGGGCAATACGCTCAATATTACTGGTGGTTACGGTACTTAAAATAAAAGGAATATTATGCTTAAATGCGGCTTTAGCTAAAATTTCTGGTGCATTTGGCCACATCAAACCTTGAAGTCCAACAGGGGCTATACCAAAAGGTGCACTGTAAGATTTACCAAATAAGGTGGTCGTTAATTCTGGAGGTGTGAATTCTTGAAGATATTGTGGTTTTAATTCTACCTCACGCAAGACCGCCGTGTTCTTTCTTAAATTTACATCATCATTACAACCCCCGTCCAAATATTCAAAAGCAAAGCGTGGCATTTTGTATTTGGCCCGTTCTCTAAGCAGAGAAACAGACGGATAGTTCCTATTAAAATAAAAATCGCCAATCATAATTAAGACCCGCTGTGGGCTTTACAAACTTGTTCAGACTCTCCTAGACCTTCAATACCTAGTCGCATGTGGTCTCCAGGTTTTAAATACACTGGCGGATCAAATCCTAATCCAACACCAGACGGCGTTCCTGTTGAAATTACATCTCCTGGAAGCAAGGTCATAAACTGACTGATATAACTAACTACTTCGGCAATATTGAATATAAAGTCAGAAGTACTACTATGTTGTACCCTTTTGCCGTTAAGTTCTAACCATAATTCAAGATTATTAGGATCTGAAATTTCATCTGCGGTTGCTATAAATGGTCCAAGAGGCGCAAATGTATCACAACTTTTTCCTTTAACCCATTGGCCAGAGCGTTCTAACTGAAAAGACCGCTCACTAATGTCATTATGTAAAACATAACCTGCTACATGCTGCATGGCATCAGACTCACTAACATAAGAGGCTTCTTTCCCAATTACAATCGCTAATTCAACTTCCCAATCGGTTTTATCACCTCCCTTTGGAATGATTACATCGTCAAAAGGGCCACAAATGGCAGAACTGGCTTTAAAAAATAAAACCGGCTCCTCTGGGATAGCCATACCGCTTTCTGCAGCATGTTTGGCGTAGTTTAAACCCACACACACTATTTTTGAAGGCCTTTGTAATGGTGGCCCTAGTCGCACAGATTCTGCAACCACAGGACAATCTTTCTCATGAATCTGTAACCAATTTTTAAGTTGACTTACACCCGCTTTTCCAAAAAAATCCTGATCAAAATCTTGACCAAAACCACTTACATCTAGCCGTGTGCCGTCATTTAATTCTACACCTGGCTTTTCATTACCAACTGCACCAAATCGTATTAATTTCATATAGAAATAGTTTTATTAATATTATGTTCCATTTAATGTTTCATAACCACCGTCGATTGGGAAATTAGCACCGGTCACAAAAGCCGCTTCATCGGAGGCTAAATACAATACCAAATCTGCAATTTCTTGAGGAGTACCCATACGACCAATAGGTTGTGTCTTTGCTAATTTATCAAACATCTCAGCTTCTTCACCTGGGTAATTTTTTGCTAAGTAGGCATCTACCAAAGGCGTATGTACCCTGCCTGGTGATACTGCGTTACAGCGAATAGCATGAGTTAAACCCTCTTTAGCAATAGCATAGGTCATACTTAAAACGGCACCCTTAGTCATGGTATAAGCTATACGATCTTGGAGTCCAGATGTTGAGGCTATTGAAGCCATATTGATAACAGTGCCACCCCCACTTCGTTTTAAATGAGGAAAACAAGCTTTTGTGCACAAAAACACCCCTTTAACATTAACGTTATAAAGTCTATCAAAATCAGCTTCTGTGGTATTTTCAATATTTCCTACCCCACCTAAACCTGCGTTATTTACAAGAATATGTATGCCCGCAGAAGATTCGTTAATTGAAGAAGAAACAGCCACTAACGAAGACCAATTAGTAACATCACAGACATGAAAATACATATCTAAAGAAGCATCTATAGTCTCTGCTGCTGATGCATTGTAGTCTAAAACATGAACTGTAGCTCCTTGCTTAGCTAAAGTTAATGCAATAGATTTTCCAATCCCACTTCCTCCTCCTGTTACTATAGCTACTTTACCACTTAAATCAAATTTTGTTAGGCTCATACATTATACATTTATCAGCTTGTTCAATTTAATAATTATTTCATTGGTTCATTGATATTTTTGAAGTAATTCATGGAAAATTCATTAAATTATCAATATGAAAAATTACAGCGATTTCTTATTAAAAGTAAAGACTATTCACTTTGTAGTCCTATTGTTTACATCCAACATAATTAATAGTCAAACCAGCGTTTTAAAAATGTCTCCTCAAGACAGCACATCGTATAAAATGATGCAAAATTCAAAAAGTAAAGCCATTAGTCATTTTAATAATGCTAAATATGGCATGTTTATACATTGGGGGTTGTATGCCATTCCAGGTGGGATATGGAAAAATAAAAAGATGGAAGATCTAAAAGGGCCTAAAGTGGCAGAGTGGATTCAATTAGCCGCACAAATTCCAAGAGATGAATATGCGGCTTTAACCAAACAATTTAACCCTACAAATTTTGATGCAACTGCTATAGCCAAATTAGCAAAAGCTGCTGGAATGAAGTATCTGGTGGTTACCGCAAAACATCACGATGGTTTTGCCCTCTATGATTCTAAGGTAAGTGATTATAATAGTGTAAAAGCTACCCCATATAAAACTGATATTATTGATGCCTTATACGAAGCTTGTAAATCTCAAGGCATTGACTTTGGTTTATACTACTCTCATAATATTGATTGGTTTGATGGTAATGATTGTGGCTATGATGAACTTATAGCATCTGGTTTACCCATAAATGATAAAGCCCAAAGAAAATTTGGTTCCAACACCTGGGATCCCAGTCCAAATTCGTTTACAGACTATCTTAATACCAAAGCATTTCCTCAAGTTAAAGAATTACTTTCTAAGTATAAAGACATGACTACCTTGTGGTATGATATGCCTCATTATTTAACACCAAAACAAAGTTATGAGTTTTATAAACTGGCCTATGATCACCAACCTAATTTGCTAATAAACTCTAGAGTAGGCAATACCCTTGGAGATTTTGATATTCCGGGAGATAATAAAATCCCTGAAGATCCACTAAATATATCAAAGCCCTGGCAAACCGTAGGTACCACTAATAATTCTTGGGGATTTAAATCTTATGATAACGACTGGAAAAGCCCTAACGAACTTTTATTTTGGCTGATTGAAATTGTAAGTAAAGGGGGGAATTACATGCTTAATATTGGTCCAGATAGTATGGGAGATGTGCCAGAAACCTCTGTTAATAATTTAATTACCCTTGGAAATTGGTTAGAAATTAATGGTGAAGGGGTTTATAATACAAAACGTTGGCATATTACCCACGAAGGCCCTACCAAGGTTGCAATGAAAGGGACTAATCATAGAGAAAAAAATAAAGGGAAACCTCTTGGATTTACAATCAAAGATTTTTGGTTTACTACCAATACCAGTTATTTGTTTGCTACAGCATTAGTCTATCCTCAAAAAAACGAATCCATAATTATAGAAAGTTTGTCAAAATTATCGGGTTATAAAGTAAAAAGTGTAAAACAGCTGGGGTCAAAAAAAGCTATAAAATGGCAACAAACTAAAGCTGGATTGAAAATTAATACTATATACAAATCAGCTTCTGAATTAGGCTATACGCTTAAAATTAAAATTGAATAAGCACTATATTCTTTTAAAATTTAGCTTTTAAACCTGCTTGTATACTTTTTCAAATGGCACTCTAAATCTAGGGCCATAGATCCCTTTTTCATCTCTAATACCACAACTAATAACCATATTAATCTCTGCTTTATGATTTAGGTTTAAAACTTTTTTAATACGCAACGTATCGCTTCCCTCCATGGGACAGGTATCATAACCAATTGCAGCCATACTAATCATAAAATTTTGAGCTGCTAAACCTGCACTTTTATGTGCAACTATGCGCATATCACTTAGACGTGCTTGTCGGTAAATGGGTTTAAAAATGCCTATTAATTGAAATACAACATACTTTAACCAACCTAACAATCCAAACCAATCATAGTAGACTGTGGGTATCAATTTTCTGTAATAGTTTAAAGCGGTTTTTTTACGTTTTTTTTGTTGTGATGTTAAATCTGGTTTATTGAAAATTTGAGTTAAAAATGAAATATTAGATTTTGCTCTTGAACGCCATAAATCCTTCCTTACCACAACAACAACCAATTGTTGCGCCGTTTTGGCAGCACTTTGGTTAAAACAGGCCTTTGCAATTTGATTTAGTTTGGGTTTTGAAGTTATGTGGTAAAATTCCCAAAGCTGTAAATTACTGCTTGTTGGAGCTAAAGCTGCATTTTCCAAACAAGCTCTAACCTTATTTGTATCAATTGGAATTTCTTTATATACCCTTACCGAGCGTCTGTAATTTATGGCTTCAGAAACTGTTTTTTCGTTTTTATTAGTCATATAATTATTTTCTTGTGTGAATTTAAAGAAATTAATATCTAATTTGGACCAAATAACCTTATAACGCATTTTTTAAAATCATTATTATGATAAAAATTCCTACCCTTTTAATAATCATCATAACATTATTTTTCAATTTAAGTTATAGTCAAAGATTAATATGGACTGGTTCTGATAATTCAAATTTCTTCAATGAAACCAATTGGATCGTTGAGGGATCAAATGTTGCACCAGAAGCTAATACTATTAATCCTTTAACTGCAATTAATAGAGAACTGATTATAACTGATGCTGATTTTATAAATGCCAATGGTACCATAAATTTAGGAAGTGGTAGTATTTCCATAACATCAACTAATTTAGAGGCCTTAGCTATTCAAAGTGGGACTTTAAAAATCAATGAAGGTGGTTATATCAATATAGCTAATGGTGATGGTTTACAAAACAATGTAAGTATTGAAATTAATCATCCTTTAGCCTGGATAAAACTTAACAAAACCAACCCTCAAGCTGTTCTGGATAATTATTTAAATCAAATTACTGTGGATGGAAACAATGCGATTTACAGTCAAAATTTGAGGCTAGATAATTATTACACAAAAGGCTGCGTCATTAGAATTGATGATGAAAATACTGCTGCTTTACATGTTTTTGAAGGCACAAACCTTTCTGGCAATAATGCACATATCAATTCAGGCAGTATTATCTCTGAAAACGAAATTCCTAATAATTTAAATAATAAAATAAAGTCCTTTCTTCTTCACAAAGGCTATATGGCTACTATGGCCATTAATAGTGATGGTACTGGACTTAGCCAAGTTTATATTGCTTCTGAAGAAGACCTAATTATAAATAATCTTCCTAGCAGTTTACTTTCTGAAGTTTCATTTATTAGAGTGTTGCCATGGAATTGGGTTGATAAAAAAGGTACAGGAGGTGACATCTTAGGGCTTGACAACTCGTGGTTTTACAGGTGGAGTAATAACGGTATTTCTGATATGGAACGCGAATGTACGCCCATGGCGTGGGGTAAAGGCGCTGCAGATAGCCAAGAAGACGTCGATAAATACATAGGAAAATACAAGACCACGCACGTTTTAGCGTTTAACGAATCTGATAATTGTAATGATCAAAGTGGACAATATGGTGACTTATGTAATACCGATGTTGCTGTAGCTACTTATGAAAACTTAATGAAAACAGGGCTTAGATTGGTGTCTCCATCATGTAGAGAAAACGCACCATTTGGTTGGCTCAAAGAATTTTACGATAAAGCTACTGCTCAAAACATACGCATAGATGTTATTGGTGTGCATTGGTATGATTGGGGATCTAATCCTGCAAACTCTCCTAATGCCAGTCCACAAAATGTGTTTAATAGGTTTAAAAACTATTTACAAAATGTTTATGATTTATATGGTTTACCAATTTGGATTACCGAGTTTAATGCCAATCCAAATAGAGCGACTTGGGTTAATAAACAATTTATGGAGTTGGCATTGCCTTATCTAGAAAACTTAGATTATGTAGAGCGCTATGCTTGGTTTCAACCCAACTCCGGAGTAGCTGATTATTTCGAAAATGATAATTATACCGCTGTAGGTGAATTCTATAAAAATCAAATTTCAACGCCTGCTATACCAGAAGCATCACTGAGCAGTGAAAGTAATTTGAACGAAGCCATCCTATCTTTTGCATCTCAAAATTTGTTTAATTTCATTACTTACCCCAACCCTGTCAAAGAGCAACTTCACATCCAATCAAACTCCAAAATAAAACATGTTGAAATATATAATTTAAACGGACAGTTGTTATTTAATTCTCATAAAGGTGATGAAATCATAAACACAAAAAAATTAAGTAAAGGGACTTATATCTTAAAAGTCAATGATAAACTCAAAAAATTCTTCAAACTATAATTTAAATCGTAATTCATATTAATTATCACAAATATTTGATTTAAATTAAAATAACTTAAATTATTTACTCTAATTTTAAAAACACCAATCTTAAATTATGAAAACACTTTTTAAATTATTGTTTTGTGCCACCTTATTATTAACTATTAGTAGTTGTGAAAATCAAGTCTCTGAAAACCATTTAGCACTTGAAAACGTAGCCGCTCAAGTTGAAGCTAATATTAAATTATATGAAAACGTTTGGGACAAAGCTATTAATGACGGCCAAATTGAATTGGTTAATGAAGATAGTTTTACTACAGATGCAACCGTTGTAATTCCTGGAGAAAACATTGTAGGTATTGAAAACTTTAGAGCCTATTACAACAATTATATTGTTGGTTTTTCAGAAAGAGAATTTACTATTGTTAAGGTCTTTGGACAAAACGATAACCTTGTAAAACAATGGCGTTTTAAAGGCAAACATACCGGTGATTTTTTTGGTATTCCTGCCACTGATAAATCTGTAGATTTGTCTGGGGTTACTATTGTCGAAATGAGAGATGGCAAAATTGCTTCAGAACAGGACTTTTTTGATAATCTTGATTTTTTAAAACAGTTAGGCTTGATGGAATAGTATTAAGAAGCAACAACTAAAAATAAAACGCCTGGACTAATCCAGGCGTTTTTAGATATATAATATCTAGTTTTAGTGTTTTAACAACTGTACTGTTTTTGAACCGTTTATTCTACCTAAATACATACCACGTTCCAAACGTTCTGTTCCTATTTTAGCCCTTCTTAATTGAGGTTTTACATGCATAATTTGTTTACCGTGAATGTCATAAATCTCTATACTATGAATTACAGTATCCATTTCAAAATTCCAATTCGTAGCCGTTGGATTGGGATAGACTTTTAAATTACCTCCGTCAAATGTTTCTATTTTTAAAGACGGATCTGTAAAGAAATACAAATTAGCCATATACATTAGAGGTGCAATACCAGCAGTATCAAATTTTAATTGATACAAATTATTATCAAAGTTTTGTATTATTCTGAAATCAGCAATAGGGACTTCTATGGAGGTCCACGAACCTGCATTGGTCTCTATGGTGTAATAGGACTCCTGCCCTAATGTATTAGATAAATCTAGTAAAAAGAATCTTACTTGCTCTACAATGGGAGTCCATAAGTCTAAATGCACATGAGTAGCCTCACTTAAATCCCATGGGCTATTAAACGAATTATTATCATAATCAAACACCGCAATATCGTGACCTTGATAATTCATGTCTAGATAACGCCAGAGTGGTTCATTATTGAGCGTAATGGTGTGAAATTTACCTGTCTGGTTCCAATACGGGTTGGTATTGCCAATAGTAGCAAAATTATCATAATGGTCACCAAACACAGACATCACAGAATTGGTAACACTATCTTCATCTGGTCTTGGTGCCACACCAGGTGTTGAAGCACTAAAATCTGTGGTGCTAGGACCAGAATTAATATCGTCTATAAAGGCTGTAAACTCACTGGATATGTCATCACCACCATTAAATTGTATAAAGAAACTATCAAAATCTACACGACCAACAGATTCTAATACACTTGAAAAATCAAAATTAACATCTACCCAAGTATTTGTTTCTGTTATTGTAGTTTCTAACTCAATCTGGTCGGCCCAAATATTTCCGTTCTCAGGGTTACCAATATTTTGAATAAAAACACGCATATTGGTTGTTGTAGCCTTTTCTATATCCTCTGCTTGCACATATACTTTCATAGATAAATTACCATGGGCATTTAAATCTATTTTTTTACAGCTTGCTAAGCGCATGTGAGCAAAATTATTTTCACCACTATCATAGTACATCAAAGAATTTCCTTGAGTTTCATATTCCGGTGAAAAATTTTCTTCTACATAATATGTCGAAACCCCTGAAAAACCTGACCACCATGAAATTCCAGAAGAATTACCATCGAAATCATCTTGCATTGGTGGAACCGATCCATCATCTTCTAAAACAGTGTAGGTTACCGTTACAGGAATAGCCTCATTACCCTGACTATCAGAAACAGAATATACAATCTCGTGGGTACCAGACTCACATGTATTTAACCAACCTTCGAAAGTTAAATTGTCTGAAATATCTCCATCTAAGTTGTCCTCAGCAGTGGCTAAAGGTAATAAATCGTATACGCCATAAGGAGTTGTAGATTCTGTGTAACTAACGGTTATAACTGGTGGTGTTGTATCTATTACAGAGACTGTCCTGATTACAGATTGTGCGGCATTACCTGAAGTATCGTTCACATTATAAGTTATAACATAATCGCCTAAAGCTGTTTCATCAACTTCACCAGTAATTTCCAGAACAGCATCCAAATCACTATCATAGTTATCAGAAACACTTACACCAGGATCTTCAAAAAGTGTACCAGCTTGAATGGTAATTTCAGTATCTCCAATAAGGCTTATTACTGGCGGTGTATTATCTCTAATAACTACTGTTCTGTATACAGGATTGGAAACGTTACCAGACTGATCTGTTGCTGTGTAGGTAAGTGTATAACCTCCTAAAATACTTGTGTTAACAGAACCATCAATAGTTACAGTGAGATTAGTATCATAATCATCAGTAGCGTTGTAACCCGGTTCTATATAATCAGAAAAAACTTCTAAATCTAAAACGGTATCACCAACCAACTCAACTACTGGAGCTGTAACATCTAAAACTGTAATTTCTCTAAAATTACTGACCTCGTTACCTGCAGCATCACTTACGGTATAAACCACGAAAAAAGTTCCTATTTGATCTAGTGGTGTTCCGTTATTTGGTAAACCAGATAAATCGGTAACAATTTGATCTGTAATATCACCATCTACATCATCTACAGCAATAGCACCTGCATCACTATAATTTTGACCTAACAGCCATTCTGATGGTGCGCTTTGAACCGTTATTACTGGAGGTGTGGTATCGCTGCTAGCTATATCAATTGAAATATCAAGTTGTTCTCCAGATCCCGCATTACCTCCATCAACACCATAAACATCTAAAGCGTTAATTATAGATAAACTATAGTTTCCTGGAGATGATAAATTCAATGTTGAAATTAAAGTGTAAGTCATATTATTTGCACTAAACTGAAAATCGTCACGAGTTAAAATAATTTGACTTCCATCAGGTGCAGTAATTAGAATTTTTAAATCGTTAGTAGATGATCCCAAAACCAAATCACTAGAGAATGAAATTGAAGCATTTCCATTTTCATCTGCACTAAAGTTAATATTTGTTATCCCTGGCCCTTCCAATGACGATTTTCTTGTTATGTAAGTCATAATATAATCTGTACCTGCACTGCCATGGGGTGTTTGTGTGGTATATTGTGGACCCCATTGT
>ERZ802830.742-NODE-742-length-32176-cov-59.7535_pt1 | contig 32176 bp, 33 predicted proteins | sample MGYA00345654_ERZ802830 | MGnify/ENA primary metagenome ERZ802830 (study PRJEB30503, sample SAMEA104212375) | marine metagenome | biome: Westerlies Biome; feature: [SRF] surface water layer (ENVO:00010504) within the epipelagic zone...; material: water... | reverse complement strand
ATCGTTTCAATCATATGAACTGGAATTCTTATAGTTCTTGCTTGGTCAGCAATTGATCTTGTTATTGCTTGTCTTATCCACCATGTTGCATATGTAGAAAATTTATATCCTCTTCTGTATTCAAACTTATCGACAGCTTTCATAAGCCCTATATTTCCTTCTTGAATAAGATCTAAGAATTGTAATCCTCTATTGGTATATTTTTTTGCAATAGAAATTACTAGTCTTAAGTTAGCCTCAACCATATCTTTTTTAGCTCGACGCATCTTAGTCTCACCCATGGTCATATTTCTATTAATCTCTTTGATTTCTTTTATGCTCAATCCAACTTTTGCTTCAAGCTCAAGAATATCTTTTTGAGCGATTACAACATCTTGTTTTACTTTTTCTAAGAGATCTTTTTTATATTTTTTCTCTTTCATTAGACTATCCACCCATCTTACTTTTGTAAGATTATCTGGATATAAAGCTAAGAAGTCTTTTCTAGGTATTCGTGCATTCTTTACTAATTGAGTTTGAATAAATTTTTCTTTTTCTCTTAAAGTATGTAATCCGTCTCTTGCAATGGAGGCAATATCTTCAAACATTCTGGGACTGAATTTCAAAAATTGGAAAATCTCCCCAACTTTTTTAAATTCAGCATTTGCTTCTTTGGAATGCCTGCCCTTTTTTTCAATTACTTTTGTGGTTTTATTAAATTGACGTTTTAAGTTTGTTATTCGTCTTTGGACTTCTTTCATGTCAGGACCTGATGGAGTTTCATCATCAGATTCCTCTGCAGCTTCAGCCTCTTCTTTTGCTCTTTGACTTCCCGGCCCAGCAGATGGCACTTCTTCCATCTCTTCTAGGAATCCAGTTAAAAAATCATTTATCTTTTTTTCACCGTCTTTAACGAGTTGAAAATAATGAAGAACATAGTCAACAGTTTTAGGGTATTGCACACTTGCATTAAGAAGATCTCTCATACCCTCTTCTATTCTTTTTGCAATTTCTATTTCACCTTCACGAGTTAATAGGTCCACCGTACCCATCTCTCTCATATACATTCGAACAGGGTCTGTGGTTCGCCCAGTTTCATTCTCAACAGCAGCTAATGCTTCAGCGGCTTGCTCTAGTGCAATGTCATCTGAATTTTCAGACTCTGCTAACATTAAGGTATCTGCATCTGGAGCAGTCTCGTGAACTTGAAGACCCAAGTCATTAATCATTCCAATAATTTCATCAACTTGATCTGGATCAGATATATCGTCTGGTAAATGGTCATTAACATCAGAATAGGTCAAATAACCTTGTTCTCTTCCTTTTTCGATGAGCTCAGCTATTCGCGAGCCCTTTTGATTTAATTTATCCACGGATTAATGTACCTCGAGTATCCCCTATATGTATGGATTGATTGGCAAAAATCAATCTAATTTGAGCTTAAATCTTTTATCAAAGCCCCTTCTTCCTGCGACATTTTATCTTTTTTTAGGATAATTTGTTGTAATTCTCTCTTTTCAGCAGAAGTAAGCTCCTGCATATTATACTTTTCTTTAAGAATTTGTTCTCTTTCTGTGTCTGATTGCGAAATTAATTTTATACAATCTTCAATCATAGACTGTGCATCCTCATGTGATAATTTAATTTCAGATACCAGTGCTTCTCCAAACACATTTTTAATTTTTTCGTTTTCTATTTTTTCTAAAATTACTGAGGCTGATGAATCTGGATACAAAATATAAGTGTCTTTAATATCAAGTATGAAAGAAAATCTTGAATCTGCCTTTATTAGTTTGAATAAATTACTATCTGCTAGTTTAGGATATTGAATCAAGGCCATAAATATACCTAAAACCGATTTCTTCATTATAGATCTCGTATCAACCACAACTTCTTCTTTTTTTGGTAAATTGAAATTTTCTTTGCTTTCTTTTCCTTGTATTAATTTCGCAAAATCTAAATCACATACGTTGGTCGCTTCATTTATATAAGCTTGTTTTAGGGTTTCGTTAGAGATAGATTTAATTAAAGGTAAAGCAAATTTTGCTGCAATTGTTCTTCCTTCGATTGATGACAAATCATCTTGTGATTTGATAGTTTCAAAGAAATAATCAGAAAGGGATTTTGAGCTTTTTGCTAGTGCATAAAAAGCTTCTTTTCCATTATCTTTAATATAACTATCTGGATCTTCGCCTTCTTTTAAGAAAATAAAGCTTATCCTTGTATCTTCTCTAAGAAGCGGCAAAGAATTTTCTACGGTTCTCCATGAAGCTTTGAGGCCTGCCTCATCTCCATCAAAAACAATATAAATCGTGTTTGTGTAATTAAGAATCTTCCTTAATTGCTCTTGAGTGAAAGCAGTTCCTGATGATGCAACTGCATTTTTGACTCCGTGTTGAAAGAGACCAATAACATCCATGTATCCTTCAACAACAAAAATAGATTCTGGTCTTTTATTAGTTTGTCTTACTTCATATAGTCCATAAAGCTCATATTTCTTTTTGTAAGTTTTTGTCTCAGGTGAATTAAGGTATTTAGCTTGATTGTCTTTATCTTTTAATAACCTTCCACCGAATGCAATGCATTCTCCTTTTATGTTTCTTATTGGAAACATTAGTCTGTCACGAAACCTATCGTATAACTCTCCATTTTCATTGGTCCCGAATAGACCTGATTCGTTTAATTCGTTGATGTTAAATTCTTTTGAAAGTTTTTCATGCAAGCTTGGTGTTCTTGCATTCGAATAACCCAAATTAAAAAATTTAGCTGTCTCTCCTGATATGCCCCTATCTTTTAAGTAAGAAATAGTATTTTTACTATTCTCCTCTTTTAGTTGTGTGTAAAAAATCTCTGCAGCTTTATTATTGATGTTTGTTGATTTTGTAACAGCAGCGCTCTTTTCTTGCTTTGGGATTTCCATTCCAACATAAGATGCTAATAATTCGACTGCCTCAATAAAATCTAAGTTGTCATGTTTTTTCAAAAAGCTAATTGCATTGCCGGTATCCTTACAAGTGAAGCAGTGATAGGTTCCAGTCTCTTCATAGATTTTCATAGAGGCATTATTTTCCTCTCCACCTTTATGAAATGGGCATTTTGCCATATAGGCTCCGCCCCTTCTTTCAACCTGTCTTCGCTTTTGAATAACCTCAACGATACTAACGGATGTAAGTAAACGATTTATAAAGTCTTCAGGAATATACATAAAAAATCTTTAATTTACCTTTTTGCATTAAGCTCAAACCAATTATCTATTAATATTTTTGCAGCGCTTGCATCAACTACATCAATTTTATTCTCTTTAAGAATTTCTCTTGCTTCAAATGTGGTGAGTCTTTCGTCAATATATTCATAGTTTGCATCGTATTGGCTTTCTAAGTGTTTATAAAACTTATCAACTTTTTTCATTATTTCACTATCAGTTCCGTCCATATTTAAAGGTTTTCCAATTAGTATTAACTCTGGTTTCCATTCTTCTAAGAGAGCATTTATTTCATTCCAATTAACCTTATCATGCTTATTAAAAATAACTTGAAGTGGTGATGATGAGTTTGTAGAAGTTTGCCCCACAGCAACACCAATTTTTTTTTCACCAAAATCAAAAGCGATAATCTGCATTTAATTAGAGGAAAAATTCCAGTCTCTTACAATTTCAAGAACGCTGTATTGAGTAGACATGCTTTTATTAAATGGTGCAAATGGCGCTGATTCTTGAAGGATCTTGATAGCCATTTCATCAATTATATTATTACCTGAAGAAATAAGGATTTTAGAATTAATTAAATTTCCATATATATCTATAGTTGCCATAATTTGAACTTTTCCATCAAAGTAGTTCTCATTTTCTGAAATTATATTATCTCCTGTTGACTCTATTTGCCTTTGCCATAAATTTAAGTAGACAGCTTCTTCACTGTTTACAATTGAATTTGCTTCAAGTTTTTTAATTTTAAATGATTGAGACATTTTTTTTGAAGAATCCATATTTCCATTTTCACTATTTGAAAAATCTTTTGAAAAATCTTGAACATTCTCAATATTTATATTGGTCATAATATCTTGATTTGAATTTGCAAATTTAACATTAATGATTGGAGACTCTTTAAGTAAAGGTAATTTATAGTAAGTGGTTATAGAAATACCAAATATCAAAAATGAATGAATCAATATAGAAAGAATAAAAGATTTATTAAAAGTTAAAGATCTTTTGCTATTAGTTGCGGATGAATAAAGAGAACTCATAAATCTTTAAAATATTCAGAAACTGGATTCATTCCTGTTTGGTCAAGAATCTCTCTTGCACAAGTTGGGCTAGTAATATTGATCTCAGTTAGATAATTACCTATGACATCTATACCTGCAAAATTAATACCATTCTTCATCAAATAAGCCCCTATTTCTTCACCTAATTTTTGTTGAAAATCAGTAATGTCTTTAGCCACTCCTTTGCCGCCTGCAGCAAGATTTCCTTTAAACCCACCTTCCTGCGGAATTCTTGCTAATGTTTTTTGAAATGGGCGGCCATTAATTATAAGAATTCTAAAATCGCCATCATAAATATCTTTAATGAATTCCTGACATATAATTTGGGTGCTTTCTGAATTTGTCATATCAGAAATAATCTTTCTATTATCATCATCCATAGAATCTAATTTATATATCGAAGTTCCTCCCATTCCATCAAGTGGCTTGATAATCATTGTTTTATGAGATTGATAGAATTTTTCTATCTTACTTATCTTTGAAGATATAAGAGTTTTAGGAATATATTCTTGAAAATGAATAGCAAAAATCTTTTCATTAAACTCTTTTATTGCATTTGGTTTGTTATAAATCACTGCGCCTTTTTTTTCAGCTAAACCTAAAAGATGAAGAGCATTGACATAGTTCTCATCTACTGGAGGATCTTTTCTCATGAAACAAAACTTAAAATCTACAACATTTATATCTTCTTTAATGATTCCTTCTACTTGAGTCGATCCTGCAGATATAATATTTCTTGCACTTGCATGAACATTTCCATCTTCCACAAATAAATCATTTATTTCGCATTGAAAAACATTAAATTTATTATTGATTGCCTCTTCGATCATCAATATTGAAGTATCTTTTTTTATATTAAGATCTTTATATGTATCTGTTATAAATAGTACTTTTTCACTCATTTTTAAATTCTACCAAAATGATTTCTAATAATTGATGAAACAACAATAGGAGCTGTTTCTGATCTTAAAATATTTTTGCCAAGATATCTCTTTTTAACATCTTTATTATTGGTAATTATTTCTAGCTCGTGTTTAGAAAAACCGGACTCTGGACCAGTAATAACAGTTACTGACGAACTATCACCCAATTCCTCTTGAACAAAATAATCTGAGGCTTCTGTATCAAAGATATAGATCTTGTTATCACTATCAATCTGTCTTATTGCATCTTCTAAAGATGAGCAATTACTGACTGAAGGAAGAAAGTTATTTCCACATTGTTTGCAGACACTAATAGTTATTTCCTCTATCTTTTCAAGAATTTTACCAAGATCTTTTTTTACAATACTTTGATCAGAAAGGTCTGATTTGTATATTATGAAATTATTTACTCCTATCTCAGTCAATTTCTGAATCATAAAATTAAAGTTACTTCTTTTAATAAATGGGATAACAGCTGTCAATTTTCTTTTTGGAGGCTTATCCTTTTTTATATCTTCAACTCTAAATGCTTTACATTTTTTATTTGATAGCTCAACTATTTTGCATATGCCTGAGTTACCATTGCCATCAAAAACCTCTATAAGATCTTCTTCTTTAAGTCGAAGCGCCTTTATAAGATGATGTGACTGAGTATCATCTATATTAAATTTCTTGTCAGGCTCTGATACGGATTTACAATATACTCTATGGATTCTCACAATATTATTATAGCTATAGCTTCTGTATAAATGTCACAGATTGAAATTATATTTATTAGGCATGGTGAGGCAAGCGATGCTTGGGGTGATCATTTAGATCCAGGGCTCAGTAATAATGGCATTTTGCAAGCAAATAATCTCCTAAATCATAAGGAACTTCAAAATCTTAAAGATTTTTCTTTTATGTCTAGTCCCAAATCTAGAGCTATTGAGACAGGAAAGCCTCTTGCAAAAAAATTTGATAAAAAATTAAATATTGATGAAGTGTTTATTGAAATACCATCAAAAGATATTGCTCAAGAAAACAAGCAAGAATGGTTAAAAAATATTGTCCAAACTAAAATAGATAACCTCCCAGATTTCATTCAATCATGGAGTGACGATATTTACTTTAAAACTAAGTCGCTTGAACAAAATACAATAATTTTTACTCACTTTATGGTGATTAATGCTCTCTTAAGTAAGTTGTCTAATAAAGATACGCTCATGTATTTTTATCCCGACTATACTTCGGTTATTAAAATAGGCATTAGGAATAATGAATTTGAATATTTCTTAACTGAAGATAGTAAAAAAACATCTATAAATCTTTAAAAACCTATTGAGCAATTTTTAAACAACTGTAAACTTAGTCTTCTTTGGTATAAAAAATTGTTTTGGTGAGTAAGAAAAAATCATTTGATAGCTATTCAAAAAAACCTCTTAAAGACGAGGTCAGAAAAGCTATGAAAAGATACTTTAATCAATTAGATCAAATCAATAATCCCATAAACGTTTATCAGTTAGTTTTAAATGAGGTTGAACCACCTCTTTTAAATGCGGTAATGAAGTTTTCAAATAACAATCAATCTAAAGCAGCTAAAATTTTAGGCATTAATAGAACTACCTTAAGAACAAAATTGAAAAAGTATAATATTTGCTAATGAATTTTATTCAACCAAAAACAGCACTAATAAGCCTTTCAGATAAAAGTAATTTACAAGAAATTGTAGATTTTATGATTAAAAAAGATGTCAAGATGCTTTCAACTGGTGGAACATATAAAGCCATTAAAAAAATAACTGACAATGTTACCGAGGTATCTGAGTTTACTGGATTTGAAGAAATGATGGATGGAAGAGTTAAAACTCTTCATCCAAAAATACATGCTGGAATTCTTGCAAGAAGAGATTCAGATATGGATATCTTAAAAGAAAGAGGTTATGAAACCATAGATCTTGTAATAGTGAATTTATATCCATTTAAAGAAACCATTCAAGAAGATTGTTCGTTTGAAGAGGCTATAGAAAAAATCGACATTGGTGGGCCTACAATGATTAGAGCTGCAGCAAAAAATTTCAAAGATGTTGTTGTGGTAACTGATCCTAAAGATTACCAAAAGGTAATGAGTGAATGGGATAACAATGATGGTATTTCATTTGAATCACGTAAAAAATTATCACAGAAGGTCTTCTCTTTAATGGCGGACTATAACAAATCTATAGCTAGCTACCTAAATGGGGATGGTGACAGTCTCCACGATTATAGTTTTCAAAAAAGTGCCTCATTAAGATATGGAGAGAATCCTCATCAATCAGCAACATTATTTACTTTTGACAATCTTAGTAAAAAAAATATTGCTAATGCGGAGATCATTCAAGGTAAAGAGCTTTCATATAATAATATAGTTGATGCCGATGCTGCTTGGGAATGTGTAAGAGAATTTGATAGTCCTGCATGCGTAATAGTAAAGCATGCTAATCCTTGCGGAGTTGCAGAAAGCGATTCTATTTTTAATGCTTATGATCTTGCTTTTAAAACTGATCCAACATCAGCATTTGGAGGAATAATTGCTTTTAATAAGATAATTGACCATAAAACTGCACAAGAAATTAATTTAAGACAATTTGTTGAAGTTGTAATTGCACCTGGTTATGAGGATGAAGCAGTAAAAGAATTTTCTAGCAAAAAAAATATTAGAGTATTAGAAGTTGATATCGAACAAGACAACCTTTATCCAGGAATAGTAAAGAAAGTTTCTGGAGGTATCCTAGTTCAAGATGATGATTTGAAAAGTCTATGCGTTGAAGATTTAAAATGTGTTACAAAAAGAAAACCATCTGAAGACGAAATAAAAGATTTAATGTTCGCATGGAAAGTAGCTAAATTTGTTAAGAGTAACGCTATTGTTTATGTCAAAAATAAACAAACTATTGGAATCGGTGCAGGTCAAATGAGTAGAGTAATAAGTGCAGAAATAGCTAATATAAAAGCTAAAGAGGAAGGGCTTGAAGTGAGTGGGTCTGCGATGGCTTCAGATGCCTTCTTCCCGTTTAGAGATGGTATTGATAAGGCTGCATCAAGTGGAATAGCTTCAATAATCCAACCAGGTGGTTCAATTAAAGATGAGGAAGTTATAGCAGCTGCGGATGAAAATAATATTGCAATGTTATTTACAGGAATACGACACTTTAGACACTAATGAATATTCTTATTATTGGTTCAGGAGGGAGAGAGCATGCATTAGCATGGAAATCAGCTCAAGATGAGTCTGTATCTAATGTTTTTGTTTGTCCTGGGAATGCTGGCACGGCTTTAGAAAATAAAGTAACTAACATTTCTCTTGATACTAATAACTTTGAAATTATAGAAACATTCTGCGTTGATGAAAAAATAGATCTTGTAATTATAGGTCCTGAACAACCGCTTGTTATGGGTATGGCGGACTTCTTGCAAAGCAAAGGTATTAAAACTTTTGGCCCTTCTCAGGCTGCGGCACAATTAGAAGGCTCAAAAACTTTTTCAAAAGACTTTTTTATAAAGTATGGAATTCCAACTGCACAATACGCTTCTTTTAATGACTACGATTCTTCAAGGAGTTATCTAGATAAAATTGACTATCCAACAGTTGTAAAAGCAGATGGTTTGGCAGCTGGAAAAGGTGTCATTATTTGTAACGATAAAGAAGAAGCCCTAAAAGCACTTGAAAGTATTTTTATGGATCAAGCTTTTGGTGACGCTGGAAATAAAGTTGTAATTGAGGAATTTCTTGAAGGAGAGGAAGCCTCCTTTATTGCTGTTGTGAGCAAAGATAAGATTATTCCATTAGCTACAAGTCAAGATCATAAAGCTGTGGGCGAAGGTGATGTGGGATTGAATACTGGTGGTATGGGAGCCTATAGCCCTGCTCCAATAGTTGATGAACGCCTTCATAAAAAAATTATTACTGAGGTTATGGAGCCAACTATGAAAGGTCTTATTTCTGAAGGCTCTCCCTACCTAGGCTTTCTTTATGCAGGACTGATGATAAAGGATGGCGAGCTTAAAGTTCTCGAATTTAATTGCAGATTTGGAGACCCAGAAACGCAACCAATTTTGATACGACTTAAATCTAGTTTAGTCGAATTATGTCTTGCAGCAATTAACGAAGATATGGATTCATATGATATTGCATGGACTAACAAACATGCATGCGGTGTTGTTATTGCTTCAGAAGGATATCCAGAAAGTTATGAGTCTAATAAACAAGTTACTCTCCCAGTAAAATCTGAACAAGATATGAAGCTGTTTCATGCTGGAACGAAATTGATTGATGATAATGTTGTAACTTCTGGGGGAAGAGTTTTTTGTGCAACAGCTCTTGGTGATGACTTGAAATCTGCACAATCTAAGGCATATAATCTCGTCGACAGCGTTACATTTGATGGCGCTTTTCATAGAAGAGATATAGGTTTTAAAGGAATTAAATGAGTTTTTTAAATAATATTGTTAATGAGTTTGATATTGCACTAAAAACGCTTTCAAATAAAAAATCTGGTACAGGTAGAACATATCCTCCAGAGCCTGCAGAAAAAAATACTGAAGAATTATCGCCTGCAGAAAAAAAACGTTCCATTCAAATGATGCGAGTTAATCTTGCTGGTGAGGTTGCAGCTCAAGCTCTCTATAGAGGGCAGTCGCTTGTATGCAAAGACGCTGAAGTTAGAGAACATCTTATTGAAGCAGGAGATGAGGAAACTGATCATTTGGTATGGTGCAAAAAACGTCTTGATGAACTTGAGGGAAATGGCTCAGTTCTTAATCCTATTTGGTATGCTGGTTCTTTTGCAATTGGTGCAATATTTGGAAGGTTTGGAGAAAAAGTTAGCTTAGGTTTTGTGGAAGAAACTGAAAAACAAGTTGTTGCTCATATTGATCGTCACCTTGATAAAATCTCTCCTAAGGATAAAGAAACAATAGAAATACTAAAAACTATGAAAGAAGATGAAGATCTTCATGCACAGCAAGCAGTAGATAAAGGCGGTGAAGAACTAACAATTCCTGTCAAACAAATTATGAAATACACTGCAAAATTGATGACCTCAACAAGCAAGTATGTATGATTCGATCATTTTTCTTAATTCTTCTTTTTAGTTTAAATTTATCCGCAGAGAATAATGAGGAGGCTTTAAAAGAGAGCTTACTGAAATTTTGGGAAGCGCGAAATGCTCGAGACTTTGAGAAAATCTTCTTCTATGAAAGTAAAATAGGAGCAATTACAGGTTCGTCATCTGGAAATCATTTTTATGAAGATCCGCCGCCTGATTTTGAATCTGTTTTAGATTATTATTCTAGGGTTGAGTCTGATGTTACTCCTTCAAACATAAGAATTATTAAGCTTTCTGAAAACGTCTATCTAGCTTTATATTATCTTACTGGAAGCTATACATATTCTAGTGGGAAAGTTAATGATGAATATCAGGCACGAGTATCAAATATTTGGTTATATGAGGATGGCGGCTTTAAGCTTTACTATAAAAACTTTAATAACTTAAAAAAAGAACTCAAGCCTACAGATATAATTCCATATCCAATGGATTAAAATCTTATTTGATATATTATTAATTGATTATGCAAGATCTTGAAAATAATCAGAAACAATCAAATATGCAAAAAGTTGCTTTAACGGCTTTGGCTGGAACAAGTATTGAATGGTATGACTTCTTTTTATATGGAGCTGCAGCAGCTCTAATATTTCCTACAGCCTTTTTTGGAGAAATGCCTCCAACTACAGCGCTGCTATTATCTTTACTAACATTTGCAGCAGGTTTTATTGCAAGGCCAATTGGCGGAATAATATTTGGTCATTTTGGAGATAAGGTAGGCAGAAAGAAAACATTGATCAGTGCTTTAATGCTAATGGGTATTTCTTCAACCTTAATTGGATTATTACCCACATATGCAATGATTGGAGTGGCGGCACCTATTCTTCTCACTTCTCTTAGATTTGCTCAAGGCCTAGCAATAGGTGGTCAATGGGGTGGAGCAATGCTTTTAGTAACAGAGAGTGCACCCTCAAATCAACGGGGATATTATGGTGCTTTTGCACAAGCAGGAGCCCCTATTGGTGTAATTCTAGCGAATTTGGCTTTAATTATTACAAGCGCATTAGTTTCAGAAGAATTTTTTAATACCTGGGGATGGAGAATTCCTTTTCTAGCAAGCGCAGTTCTAATTCTTATTAGTATGTATATCCAATTGAATCTTGAAGATACAGATGCATTCAAGGCTTTGGTTAATAACAAAGGGATTCAATCAGATGAAAATATTAAAAAGTCTCCAGTAATAGAAGCAATTAAAAAATATCCTAAAAGGATTTTTCTTGCGGCAGGAGCATTCCTTTCGGTACAAGTTACTTTTTATATCTTGATTGCCTTCATGTTGGCTTATGGAGTAACTAGTGCGAATATGGCTAGAGACGATATGCTTGCAGCAGTTTTGATTGCTTCAGCAATTATGGTTCCGATTCAATTTGTTTTTTCTTCATATTCAGATAGGCATGGCAGAAAAGGTATTTTTATGCTGGGCGCAGTTTTAACAGGAATCTGGGCTTTTGCGATTTTTCCACTTGTCGATACAGGTAATTTTTATCTAATAGTTTTAGCAATCACAGGAGGATTAGTTTTTCTTGCAATGATGTATGGCCCTCAAGCTGCATTCTTTACAGAATTATTTAGTACCGAAGTTCGATATTCTGGAGCAACTTTGGGTTATCAATTCGGAGCAATAGTCGGAGGAGCCTTCGCACCTACTATTGCAGTAAAACTGTGGACTGAATTTGATATTATCTGGGTCTCTGCATATATTGCACTAGCTTCATTGCTTACTTTGATTTCTGTAATGGCACTAACAGAAACTTATCAATCAGACCTAAATAATACTGATTAATTCTGCTTCCACTTAATATTACAACCCATGGATGGAAGTTGGTCATTAGATATTGGCTTATTATTTAATAGATTATTAAGGGCATTTCTTAGATCTTCACCTGAGGGGTCAATATTAGATCCAGGAGAAGATTCGTCCATCCTTCCTCTATAGACAAGTTTTGAATCTGAATTAAATAAATAAAATTCAGGTGTACATTCAGCTTTGTATTTTTTTGCAATCTCTTGAGTTTCATCAAATAAATATGGAAATGATAATTCTAAATCAATCCATAAATCTTTCATCAGCTCTGGCCCATCCTGAGGGTAATTAACTATATCATTTGAGCTTATTGCAACTAAATTTATATCATTCTTAAAATCATTAACCAGTTTTATAATTTCCTCATGATAGTGAATAACATAGGGACAATGATTACAGATGAACATAATTATTGAAGGTTTTGAAACGTCTAGATCACTATTTGAAAAGTTTTGATCAGTCACAACATTAGGAAGATTAAAAGAAATTAAATCTGTTTGAAGGTCTAGCATGCTTGAATAAGTTAATGACATAAAAATATTATAAGGTCATTTGTTGCCACTTGACTGGCACTCCTTCAAGTTTATATCTATTGGACTCTTCTCTTAACTTTTCATATTCAGTCTTGGAGGAATATACAGTTACTATTAATGCATTCTCTTTATTTGCAGTTATTCTAAGCACCCTTCCCATCCTTTGAATTCTTTGTCTTTTTGAAGATGAAGCACTTAAAATCATTGCACCATCAGCCTCAGGCATATCAAATCCTTCATCTAAGGCGGTACAACTTACTAGAACATTTAATTGACCTGATTTAAAGGCGTCTAAGTTTTCTTGTCTCTCATCATCATTCAGGTCAGTGTTATAAATACCAGATTTAAATCCTTTTTTATTTATTACATTATTGAATTCTTTTGCTTGTTTCTTATTTTCAGTAAATACAATCCAGCTCTCCCTTTTATACTTTTGTATTAATTCAAGACCATATGGAATTCTATTTTTAGAATTTTTTACTAACCTCGCCCTATTAAAAATTAACATCTTCAATGGATAATCATTCATATCTTGTCCGCCAATAGTAGCGGCTCTTCTTTGAATACTTTTTGTAAACTTTTTATATTTATCTTCTTCATCAGGTAGCAAAGCTGCATAACCATAAAGAAGTTTAAAATTAACTATTACTTCATCTTCTCTTGCATCTATATAGTCATAATCGAAAATAATATCACCAAGTATTTTTTTAATGATGATATAAAAATTATCATCGTAATCTCTTTCAGGTGTTGCGGATAAACCAAGGGTTGCATGCCATTTATTTGTAAGCATTTCACCTCTTTTTTCTGTCCCTATTTTGTGACATTCATCTACGATTAAAAGAGTTTCCTCTGCCACAATTTCATTAACAATATTTTTTAAAGAATCTATTGTTGTTATGCAGATTTTCTTAATTGTTAAGGCCTGTTCACCTCCTCCATTAAGAGATATTTCTTTATCATTAAAATGTTGAGAAAGGCCCTCATACCATTGATCTAATAATGCGATGGATGGAACAACAATAAGGATTGATTTTTTAGGGCTTTCTTCTAAGTATTTTTTAAGGCAATGAATAGCAAAAAAGGTTTTACCGCCCCCAGTAACAACTTTTATTATTCCTCTTTTTTTTGTCCACCATAATGGAAAGGCTTTTTCCTGCCACTCTCTTAACTTCAAAGAAAGTCACCTCTCATAAGACTTTCACCAATTAAGAACACATTAATATTATGCTTTGATAACTTGTCGATATCTTTTTGATTTTTTATACCTGACTCTGCAACAAATATATTTTCTTCTTTAAAGAAATTACGAAGCCTAATAGAATTCTCTATATTCACCTCAAAAGTTTTTAGATCTCTATTATTAACTCCGATAATTGCATCCGAAAAATCTTCAACTCTTTTTAGTTCTGCTTCATCATGTACTTCAATTATGTAATCCAAACCAAGGGTATCAGCAAGACTGGTAAATCTTTGTAATTCGCTATCACTTAATATACTTACTATTAATAAAATACAATCTGCTCCAATTAACTTTGATTCATATATTTGATATTCATCAATAACAAAATCCTTTCTTAGAATTGGTAAATTTGAAATTGCTTTTACATCTTTAAGATATTTAATACTTCCAAGAAAATAATCTTCCTCCGTTAATATTGAAAGTGCTGATGCACCAAATGATTCATACTCTTTTGCCTTAGTGACAGGATCAAAATCTTCACTAATTATTCCAGCACTTGGTGATGCTTTTTTGATCTCAGCGATAATTGCTTGATCTTTAGAGGCAAGGCTTGCTTTAAAATTACTTTTTTTAATTTTTAGTTTGGTTACTTGTGAAATTAACTCTTCAAGCGAGGTTTTCGATTTCATAACCTCAAGCTTAGATTTTGTATTTAAAACTATTTCGTCAAGAACATTCATATACTTTTAGACACCTTTACATAATCTGATAATTTGTCCGCAGCTTTTCCATTTTTCATTAGTTCAAATGCCATTTCAACACCATTGCTAATGGAGTTAACTATACCCGCAACATATAAAGCCGCCCCACTATTAAGAGCAATCATGTCTTGAACAGCAGAATTTTTTCCAGAAAAAGCCTCTTTTACCAACATAAGACTTTCTTCAGCAGAGTGAGCAATGATGTCATCAAGAGTTGAAAAATTAAGTCCGAAATCTTTTGGTGAAATTTTATATTCATGAATTTTATTATTCTTTAATTCGCAAATTAATGTCTCTGAAGATATTGTTATCTCATCTAAACCATCATCACCGTGCACGATTAAGACATGTTCCATATCAAGATTTTTCACAACATTTGAAAAGGTTCTTACTAATTCTTTGTTATAAACGCCTAAAACTTGTCTTTTTGCATTGCATGGATTTGTATGAGGTCCTAATAAATTAAAGATAGTTTTTTCTGCGATCTTTTGTCTTACAGGCATAACATATTTCATAGCTTGATGATGAAGAGGCGCAAACAAGAAGATAAAACCAACCTGATCAAAAATTAAATTTAATTTTTTTCTATCATGGCTGATATTTGCTCCAGCTTCTTCTAAAAAATCTGCGCTGCCAGATTTGCTGGAGATTGCTTTATTTCCATGTTTTGTAATTTTTGCTCCACCTGCTGCAGCTACAAACGATGAAGCAGTTGAACAATTGAATGTATGCAATCCAGTTCCGCCAGTTCCACAAGTATCAATATGAGATCCATCTCCAATATCAAATTTTAAAGACTTATCTTTCATAACCATTGCTGCAGCTGTGATTTCTTCTTCAGATATTCCTTTTTCATTAAGTCCAATTAAGAAGGACTCAATTTCAACATCATTGACCTGGCCTGTCATAATTGAATTAATAGCATTTTGCATTTCAGCCAAACTCAAATCATTATTACTATTTATTTTGTTTATAAATTCTTTCATTTCAATCTTAAAAAATTCTTAATAAGTTTTTTGCCATTATTTGTATTTATGGATTCTGGATGAAATTGAACACCATAAATCGGTTTTTCTTTATGCTCAATTGCCATAATTATATTTTGATTATCTTCTAGTGTAGCGGTTACTTTGAGTTGTTCTGGCAAAGTATTCATATCTATTATAAGACTATGATATCTAACAACTTCATATGAATTTTCTATGTCAGAAAATAGCAAACTGCCATCATGATTTATTTTTGAGGTTTTGCCATGAAAAATCTCTGGAGCCTTAACAATATTCCCACCAAATGCAGCCCCAATTGATTGGTGTCCAAGACATACCCCAAGAATTGGTACTGTTGACAATTTGATTAACTCAACAGAAATTCCGGCTTCTTTTGGGGTACATGGTCCTGGTGAGATAACAATTTTTGATGGGTTAAGTGAAAGAATGTCTGATACTTTCATTTCATCATTTCGGACTACTTTTATATTTTTCTCATGCTCACCAATATAATGAACCAAGTTATAGGTAAAACTATCGTAATTATCAATAACAATAATCATGAAATCATTTCCATTGCATCTAAGAAAACCTTAGATTTTTGTTTGCATTCATGCCATTCGCTTTCAGGATCAGAGTCAGCAACTATTCCAGCGCCTGCTCCTACATGAATTAATTTATCTTTAATTACGGCTGTCCTAATTGCTATTGCTGTATCAATATTGCCATTCCATGAGATATAACCAATCGCCCCTCCATAGATACCTCTTGAACTTGGCTCAAGTTCATTGATTATTTCCATGGCACGAATCTTGGGCGCTCCAGAAAGCGTGCCAGCAGGAAGCGTTGCCTTTAAAGCATCAATAAAATTCAATCCCTTAGAAAGTTTTCCCACCACATTTGAAACAATATGCATTACGTGAGAGTACCTTTCTATTACCATTTTTTCAGTTAGTTCCACGCTGCCAATATCTGAGACTCTACCAACATCATTTCTTCCAAGGTCAATTAGCATAAGATGTTCAGCTAATTCTTTAGGGTCCTTTAACAAATCATTCTCATTTGATTGATCTTCTTCCTTGTCTTTTCCTCTTTTTCTAGTTCCAGCTATTGGTCTTAGAGTAATATCATCATCTTCAACTCTTACTAAAATTTCTGGAGAAGATCCAACAACCTCACATTCATCAAGATTCAAATAATACATATACGGAGAAGGATTTAATTTTCTTAATGCTGAATATAATTTAAATGTATCTTCCTCAAATGGTCTATAGAAATCTTGAGCCAATACAACCTGCATTACATCGCCCTCTTCAATATAATCTTTAATTGTATTTACAGAATTCATATATTCATCTTTTGTAAAGTTTGATTCAAATTCAAAATTACCAGTAATGCTCTTGTAAGACGGCTCTATATAACTATGTGATTGATCGATACTGTTTTCAATTTCGCCAACTTTATTAATAGCGTCTTCAAATGAAATACTTGAAGGATCAGAGTTATAAATAGCATGCATAGTTTGATTAAAATTATCATAAACAATTAATTTTTCAGATTTAACAAGATATATGTCCGGCATATGTTCTTTAAATTTTGAATTTTTATTTTGAAGAGATCTAATTTTTTCTTCAGCATATTGAGCACTCTCATATGCAAAAAAACCTACATAGCCTCCATAGAATCTTGGCATATTTTCTAGGTTAGGAGATTTAAATTTTGTGAGTATATTATTAAGCTCATCTAAGGGTTCTTTAGATTCAAATGAAGTTATAGTCTTATTGGCTTTAATTTCAATTTTATTTCCTGTGATTTTGATTGTATCCATACAATCAAGGCCAATTATCGAGTATTGAGCCCATTTTTCACCACCCTCAATTGATTCAAGTAAAAATGTATTTTGTTTATCTTTGATCTTTGAATATAAATCAATAGGAGAACCTGAATTAATCTTAAGGTCTTTTACAAGTGGAATTATATTAAATCCACTCTCTGCATAATTTATATATTCTTCTTTAGTAATCATTTGAAATTAATGTCTTTATATCTATAACATCTCCGATATCAATATTATTATCCTTAAACCAACCTCGATTTACTTCAAGAGCGAACTTGGCGTAATTTCTTGAACATACTGATTTTTTGGAAAGTGGAACCATATCATAAATTTCTAAAATTTCGCCTTTATTATTAATATAAGCAACATCCAAAGGTATGAAGGTATCCTTCATCCACATACATTGTTTCTTTTGATATTCCCATATGAAAAACATTCCATAGTTTTTAGGTATAGAATTACGAAACATGAGACCTTTTTTTCTGTCCTCATATTTAGAAACAATCTCTATTTCAGTTAAAAAATTTTTAATATCTATATTATTAGATGCATCTAAACTTTGGATGGAGAGTAATAAAATTAAGTACTTAAACGATCTTTGAACGAAGCTCAGATATTGTCTGCTCATAATTTTCTGTATTGAAGATTGCTGAGCCAGCTACAAAGGTATCAGCTCCTGCTGCTGCTGCTAAACCAATAGTTTCATTATTGATGCCGCCATCAACTTCTAATCGAATATCTTTACCAGAGTCATCAATCATTTTTCTGACTTGAGTAATTTTTTCCAATGAACTATGTATAAATGATTGGCCGCCAAAGCCAGGATTTACACTCATTATTAACACGAGATCTAAATCATCAAGAACATTCTCAAGCGTATGAAGTGGTGTTGCTGGATTATAAACAAGCCCAGCCTTACAGCCTTTTTCTTTAATTGCATGAATTGATCTATGAATGTGCTTGGATGCTTCAGGATGGAAACTAATTAAGTCAGCCCCAGCTTCTATAAAGCTTTGTGCTAATTCATCAACAGGATCAATCATTAAATGGACATCAATAAATTCTTTAATACCAAAATCTCGAAGGGCTTTGCAAACCATTGGTCCAATAGTTAGGTTAGGCACATAATGATTATCCATCACGTCAAAATGCACCCAATCTGCTCCAGCATCGAGTACATTCCTTACCTCATCACCCAATCTAGCAAAATCTGAGGCTAATATTGAAGGTGCAATAATGTTTTTTTTATCACTCATAATCTAATTTTTTATCATTATAGACTCTATTGGCAAGATTTAAACGTTCTGGTGTTCCAACATCTATCCATAACTCTGATGATATATGTCCTGTAACTTTATTGGTGCTAATATATTTTGGTAAAACAGTATCCCACATATTGAATGTTTTAGTTTCAAAACTATTTTCCCTAAAAATAATAGGATTAATAATCGAAATTCCACTCCATGTTAAATTATTATGATCTTTGTTAATTTCAACTATGGATTCATTTATTGTGAAATCACCATTTGGGTTATGGTCTGGATTTGATACACCAATTAAATGAGCTGCCTCGATATCTGTTGGCAAATTCATTATGTCTATATTATGCAAAATATCTGAATTCATAACTAAAAATGCTCCATCTCCAATCATTTCAAGAGCATTTAGAATGCCTCCTCCTGTGCCAAGAGGTTTTTCTTCAAATGAAAATAAAATATTATGGTCAGAAAATATATCATTTACATGTTCTATAAGAAGGTCTCCATGATGAGATGCATTAATTATTATTTCTGAGAATCCATTGTTAATTAAATAATTAATATTACGTTCTATTAAAGTCTGATCTCCCACCTTTAACAGAGGCTTAGGTAGGTTTTCTGTCAAAGGCAGAAGTCTTTTTCCGAAACCAGCCGCTAGAATCATTGCCTTCATAATTGCGCAATTCGCTTATTTAGTAATGGTTTTATTTCTTGCTCAAGAATTGTTTTGCATTCATATTCATCAGGAATCATTAAAATAAGATTTGATAAAATCATTGGCAAATCTTTTATTCGGAATGCCCTATTGTGTTCAATATACAAATTAGCCAAAGTCCCAAGTATTCTAATGTTTCTTTGTATTGAGCCCCATGTTATGTATTCAAATGCTTTGTCTTTGTTAATAGCTGGCTGTATATTTTCAGAATAATAGGTAAGAAGATTTTTAACATCATTGAAATCAATTTCATAATAGTGATCAATCAAAATACCTGCCAAATCAATACCCATTGGCCCAATTCTCATATCTTGATAATCAATGACCGTTAAATCATTGTTTTTATTTAAAATAAGATTTCGTCTTTCAAAATCATAATGACAATTCACCCATGGATGATTATCTAGATTATCTATTGTGTCTGAAATTAAAACATCAATAAAATTGCTTGATTCCATCTTTAAAAATTTCTCACAAAAAACTTTTTTAAAAGAAATCATTTGTTCTTTCAATTCGTTTTCTCCGAATCTATCTATACCATCTATCTTTGAATTTTGAATTTGTATCAATAAGTCTAAAGAATTTTCTAATAGACGATCTTTATTTTCATGATTAAGAAGAGATAGAAGGTCATTATCTCCAAGATCTTCTTGTAATGTTACTCCAAGCTTTTTATTGTGATGAATGATATTGGGGCATGGGACATTATTTTGACTTAAACAATTAGTGATTTTAATAAAATTAGAATGCTCGCCTATGTCTGGATCTAAATAACACAAAACTAATGAATGATTTTTGTTATTAAAAATTCTCCAATATTCTCTGCCACTTGCTTCAAGCTTTAAAGGGGATGCCTTAATCGCATCAAAATTAAGTTGGTTGCCTAGATTTATTACTTCTTCTTCTTTCAACTAACTATTTTTTACTTCCTCGGGCAATGGAGTGTCATCAGGCACAAAGAAATCTGGCATGAGTTCTCCAAATGGTGCTGAGGCATATTTAGTAAAGTCTCTAACTCCTGCTTCATAAAGAACTAAGTCATCAATGCAAAAGTTGCCTGTGTATTCTTTTGAATCTTTCGTTAGTATTTCATATGCTGAGTCGGCCATAATATCGACATTTCTAGAAAGTCTCATTATCTCATCTCCACCAAGATGATTTTGAACAGCTGCAGTAGCAATTGCTGTTCTTGGCCATAAAGCGTTAACTGCTATACCAAACTCTTTAAATTCTTCAGCCATTCCAAGAACACACATGCTCATAGTATATTTGGCCATAGTATAAGCAACTGTTCCTGCAAACCACTTAGGATGCATGTCTAAAGGTGGAGCTAAATTCAAGATGTGTGGATTGCTAGATTTTTTAAGATGGGGAAGACAATACTTACTAACCATATATGTTCCTCTTCCATTAATTTGATGCATTAGATCATATCTTTTCATTTCAGTATCCGTAACATTTGTTAATTGGATTGCGGAGGCATTGTTAATACAAATATCTATGCCACCGAAATGATCTACAGACTTATTTACAGCATCTCTTACATTATCTTCATTTCTAATATCGCAGATCACCGGCAAGGCCTCACCACCAGCTTCTACAATTTCTTCTGCAGCTGTATAAATTGTTCCTGGTAATTTTGGATGAGGGTCAGCAGTCTTAGCGGCGATAACAACCTTTGCTCCATCTTGTGCAGCCCTTTTTACCATTGCAAGCCCAATACCTCTACTTCCACCTGAAATAAATATTACTTTGTCTTTTAAACTCATTATTTATCCTCTTATATTATTATTAAAACTTTTCCATGTATGGGCGTAAGTCTAATTCATGTGTCCACGCACTTCTATGTTGACTATGAACAGACCAATAGGCCTCTGCAATTGCTTCGGGTTGTAGAATACCGTCTTTTTCCTTAAGAGCATATACATCAGGGAATGTTTCTTTAATAAATGCTGTATCAATTGCTCCATCGATAACGAAATGAGCTACGTGTATTCCTTCTGGTCCAAGTTCTCTTGCCATACTTTGTGAAACTGCTCTTAATGCAAATTTTGCGCTTGAAAAAGCAGAAAAACCTGAGCTTCCTCTCATAGAAGCAGTTGCTCCTGTAAAGAATATAGAGCCTTCATTTCTTTTCTTCATATATTTTGCTGCTTCTTTTCCAGTTAAAAATCCTGCAAAAGCTGCCATTTCCCAAACCTTTTTAAAAACTCTTGAAGTTGTTTCCTCAATTGGGAAAAAAACATTAGCTCCTGGATTAAATATCACCACATCTATTGGTGCAACATTATTTTCTACATCATCAAAAAGATCTTTTATAGAGTCTTCATCTCTTGCATCAACACCATATCCTTTTGCCCAGCCTCCATTATTATTAATTTCTTCAGCCAACATATTAACTTTATCTATACTTCTTGGACGCCTTACAGGGCAGACCTTATAGCCCTCATTTGCAAATTTCTTTGTTAGGGCTGACCCCGTAGCGTCACCTGCGCCAATAATGATTGCAGAATATTTTGAAAAATCTTTCATATCAGTGTTTAATTGCTTTACTTTACAAAATTGTTAATAAAAATGATAGTAGACTTTATCTATGACGTTGCCACTCCAAATGGGTATTTAGCTCATAAAGTTATCCCAGAATTTGCAAACAGAACAGGCGCAAACTTTAATTATGTGCCCTGTTTAGCTGGCGGTATATTTAAACTTACCAATAATACACCTCCCCTTATTGCAACAGCAGACATTAAAAATAAAGCTGATTATTTTTTCATAGAAATGAATAGATTTATTAAGAAATACAGTCTCACTAAATTTAAAAATAATTCATACTTCCCTCAAAACTCTCTCAATATACAAAGAGGAGCTATTGCAGCAGAAAAGCTAGGTATTTTAAAAGAATATATCGAATGCACTATGTCGGCAATGTGGGAAAAAGATTTAAATATTCAAGATTTAGAAATTTTAGAAAAGGCTTTAGATGATGATGGAATTGATTGCAAAAGTATCCTAGAAATGATTCAAACAAAAGAATGCAAGGATAAGCTTATTGCTAATACATCATGGGCTGTTGAGAAAGGAGCTTTTGGTATTCCAACTTTTTTAATTGATGATCAGATTTTCTTTGGTAAAGATCATTTATATCAACTCGAAGATTATATAAATTCAAAAAAATAAACGAACTTTTCATATAATTCTCTTTCAAACCATTGAGGTATAAAATATTAAAGTGCTTAAAAATAAAAGATTATTTTTTCTGCTGACATTCTTTGTCTATCAGAACTTTGCATTTGCTAATCTTGTTGATGAAGGAATTCTGTTTAAGAACTCTCAAAATAATTCATGTTTAGTGTATCAACCCTTCATTGGAGTGGTTGAGGATATTGAAAGTCTTGATATTAAGTCAGACAAATTTGAAATTACAGATGAAAAGGTGCTTATATTAAATGGTAACGTGGAAATAGATTTCCCTGACGGCCTCCTTAGATCTGGAAAAGCAAGAGTTGATCAAGATAATGGTCTTGTAGATTTTAAAAAAAATGGTGATTTGTTCTTAGAAGATTACTTTTTTAGGGCAGACGAAGGATCTTTTAATAAAGATAAATTATCAATTAAATTATCTAAGGGTGAAACATTCCTTAACGATAGGGGTTTGGTAATTAACTTTGATAGTCTTGAAGGAAATATTGAAAATGAAATAATTCTTAATCAAGTTTCAATGACATCTTGTTCAAACGTATCTAGTGGCTGGGAATTGATTGCTGAAAAAATTGTACTCAATGACGAATCAAAAAGGGGCTATGCAAAAAATGTAAAAATTAAGGCATTTGATAAAACTATCGTTAGATTTCCTGCTATTCCCTTCGCAACTTCAAAAGACAGAACGTCGGGATTTCTTGAGCCTTCATTGTCATATTCTTCTGACGGTGTTGATTTCATGATTCCCTACTATCAGGTAACATCAAAAAAATCTGATCTTACTATTGCTGCAAGAAATATATCTGAAAGAGGCTTGGGTTTAGAGGGCAATATAAGAAACATACATGGTAAAACCAATAATATGAGAAATCTTGATTTCATCTATTTTGGTAATGACAGTAAATATAAAGAGTTATATCCCAATCAATCAGATTCAAGGTGGGCTTTTAATTTGAAGGACTCATTTGGTAAATCAAAAAATGTTTGGGCTTATATAGATTGGTCTAAGGCGTCTGACAGTCTGGTCTTGAGAGATATTTCGGGAGAGATTTCTTCTATAGGGTCTGAAAGAAAACAAAATTTAAAACAAAATGTTGAAATAAATGGAATATTCAAAAACATTGAAATTAAAGTTGCTCATCAAGGATATCAAACATTAAACCCTATTCTTACAAATGGTTATAAGAAAATACCATCCATAGATTTAAAATACTTTAAAAGCTTCAAAAAACTTTCTATTTATGAACATATAAATTATTCCAACTTTAAGGCTGAAGGAATTCATGGTTTTTTTGGAAATTATGGAAAAAATAATAAATTTCAATCTTATATTGAAGATCCAGTCGAGGGATCTAGAATTTTCTATGATTTTGAGTTATCAAATTTCTCTCAATTCAGCGCTTATCAGGTTGCTACTTCAATTGGTTTAAAGAGCATTAGCTATAACCTTAAAAATGAAAATTTCAAAACCAACACAGTAGTTGTTCCCAGCTTTAAGTTGGATATTAGTTCTTTGTATTTAAGGAAAGATGGTATGACAACACACACTCTTAGGCCAAGAATATTTTATGGGTATGTGGGTTATGAAAATCAAAAAATTAATCCTGTCTTTGATACCAACAGCCTAGGCATGATGAATCAGTTATTCAATACAGACCGTTTTGCAGGTATGGATAGAATTGGCGACCAAAACTTCTATACATTAAGTTTGGAGTATAAGAAGCGTAAGATGAATATGGATAAAATATCATTAAAAGTTACGCAAAAATTTTATCAAGATGAAAGAAGAGTCTCGTTACACGATATGGGAATGTCTTCAATGGAAATGGGAATGTCTTCAATGGAAATGGGAATGTCTTCAATGAATATGAGTCCTATGATGAATATGATGAGTTCTGATGAAGGCCCTCTTATGATAATGGGAAAATGGATGCCAGATATGAGCACTATGATAATGACATATGGAAGTTATGCTAAAGATGTTAAAAAGTTTCCTATGGCAGGGATTACCATTAATCGTAAGTTCAAATCTGGAAAACTTGGATACGCTAAAAGATATAAAAAAATGTCAGGGGATTTCAATACTGTTTTAGATTATTCTGAGTTTTTTGCTAACTTTAGACTAAATAACAATTATAGTTTAATTACAAAATTAAAAAGAGATGATGACTCTGATTCAAAAATAGAATCAGTCTTAGGTATTGGGTACGAAAATTGCTGTTTTATATTCAAAATTACTGCTTCTGATAAAAATCTTTCAAAATATCTTGATGGCTATAATCCTAATACATACACATATCTAAATGATGCATGGGATAATATAATAAGAATTGAAAATAAAAGCAGAATTAACTTTGAATTTGAATTTAAGGGTTTAAACTCATCTTTTGAAAAAGTTTCAAGATTCATGAATAATTCAATTTTAAATTATTAACAACTTTATGAATAAATTTTTAGTCTCATCGTTATTAATATTTGCATCGTTTCTAAATGCGAAAATTGAACTATTGGATAGAATAGCCATTATCGTGGATGATGGTGTTGTTATGGAATCTCAAATTATTAATACCTTTGAAGACGTCAAAAAGGGATATCAAAGTCAGAATATTCAAATGCCGCCAAAAGATATTCTTATGGATCAGGTAAAAGAAAAGCTTATTATTGAAGAGCTGCAACTCCAGTTGGCTGATAGAGCTGGAGTCAAAATTAGTGATGCAGAGTTGAATGTCACGGTAACAAGATTGGCATCAAACAATCAGTTTACACTTGAAGAATTTATTTCTTACATTGAAGATAATGGCGATTCGTATGAAGAAGTTCGAGAAGAAATGAGAAAAGAAATGCGAATTCAAAGGATCCAAAGAGGAAGGGTTAATTCTAATATTGATATTACAGAAAAGGAATTTGAAGCTTTCTTAGCTACTGACGAGTCTCTTTTGAGTTTGCAACCTGAGCTCTTACTAAGACAGATACTTGTAAAAGATCTTAATACCGCTGCCATGTTGACAGATTTAATTGAAAAAAATGGTAACTTTTCTGATTTAGCACAAGAGTATTCGATTAGCTCAAATGCCTCATCAGGAGGCCTTATGACATGGAGAAAGGCCTCTGAAATGCCTGAACTCTTTGAAAATGCTGTATCAGGTCAATCAATTGGATATGTTTCAGAGCCATTAGAAAGTGGTGCTGGATTTCATCTTTTAAAACTTGAAGATAAAAGAGGTGAATTTGTTAAGTTTGAGGATCAATGGAGATCACGACATGTTCTTCTTATGCCCTCTGCGATAAGAGATAGGGACGAAACATTACTCCAGCTTAATGCTATTAGACAAAGGATTCTAGATGGAGAAGATTTTTCTGCTATTGCAGAGGAGTTCTCTGAAGATCCTGGGTCTGCAAAACAGGGTGGAGACTTGGGTTGGACCGGATTAGGTGTATTTGCTGCTAAATTCGAGCAAACAATTCTTGAAACAGAGGTTGGTTCTTTATCAGAAGTATTTGAAACCGAGTTTGGCTTTCATTTCCTCGAAGTTATGGGTAAGAGAAACCATGAACTTACAAAAAAACTTATTGAAGATAGAGCATACGGAGTTCTTTATTCAAGAAAATTTGATGAAGAGCTTGAAAATACCCTAAGAACAATGCGAGCTGAAGCTTTTGTCGAATTCAAAGACCTAGATTGAAAAAAATTATTTACTCGCCAGGTGAGCCTTCTGGTATAGGGCCAGATCTCATAATACAAATAGCTTGTTCTAAGTCTTGGGAAAATCTCAAAATACCTATTTTATCTGTTGGAGATCCTACCCTCTTCTCAAAAAGATCAAAATTACTTCGAAAGAAATTAAAAGTGATTGATATTGAGTCAGTCGATAACCTCAGAAAAAATAAAAAGGGAGTTCTTCAGGTCATTAAAGTATCTAGCTGCAGCAATACAAATGCTGGAAAACTCATAAAATCAAATGCTCAGTATGTGTTGGATAATCTACATTTTGGCATTAAAGAAGCTATGCGGTGTAAAAGTACTGCACTTGTAACTGGCCCTATAAGTAAAGAGAATGTAATTGAAGTGAATAAAAAATTTACAGGCCATACGGAATACATTCAAAAAATCACTAAAAGTGATGATGTCTTAATGATGCTTGCTTCGGATAAATTAAAAGTCGCTTTAGCAACCACCCACATTCCAATTAAAAGTGTTTCTAAGCAAATCAATAAAGAATTAATCATTAATAAAGTAAATATACTTAATAAGGATTTAATGAAAAAATTTAATTTAAAAAAACCTAATATAAAAATTCTTGGTTTAAATCCCCATGCTGGTGAAAACGGTAAAATAGGTCAAGAAGAGCTCAATCATATCAATCCTGCAGTTAAAATCCTAAAAAAGAGAAACATTAACGTTTCATATCCAATTTCAGCTGATACTGCATTTTCACAAAAAATGCTCAAAGAAACTGATGCTTATCTAGGGATGTATCATGATCAAGTATTGCCTGTTTTGAAGACTCTAAGTTTTGGCAAATCTATTAATATTACTCTTGGTGTTCCAATAGTAAGAACTTCGGTAGATCATGGTGTAGCGCTTGATATGGCTGGTTCAAATAAATCAGATGTTTCATCTCTTGAGCTCGCAATAAAGACAGCAAAGAAATTGATTAAATGAATTCGAGAGATATCAGAAGGAAATATGGACAAAACTATCTTACAGATCCAGCAATTCTCTTTGAAATGGATGAGGCTATATCTCCAAAGGGTTTTGATAACTTTATTGAAATAGGTCCTGGCCATGGCGCCCTCACTAATCAGATAAATAGAGAGAATGTTCATATTATTGGGATAGATATTGATTCTAAAAACATAGAATTCCTCAAAAAAAAATTTACTGGACCAGCTAATTTTAAATTTATTAATGAAGATATTCTTAATTTTAAAATACCAGACCTTATCAAAAAATATAGAATAGTTGGAAATCTTCCATACAATATCTCAACCCAAATTATGCTAAATCTAATCGATAGTTTTGAAAAAATTGAAGATATTCATTTTTTAGTACAAAAAGAAGTTGCTCAGAAAGTTGTTGGGAAGCAGTCCACAAAAAGCTGGGGTAAGCTAGCTATAAAAATGTCTTCTTTTTTTAATACTGAGGTTTTGTTTGATGTTCCCCCAGAAGCATTTGATATAAAGCCCAAGGTAAATTCAAGCTTTATAAGGCTCATTCCTAAGAAAGATATTAATTATGATCTATCAATAAAAAACAACCTATTTAAAGTTATAGACCTCGCATTTTCTTCGAGAAGAAAGAATGTTAAAAATAATCTTAAAAGTCTGGACATTAACTGGGAGAATCTTGAACTTGATCCTAATTCAAGATCTGAGGATTTATCAACGCAAGATTTCATTAACTTATCAAGGAATCATAAAATTTAAATGTCTCATTATGTGATTGGTGATGTTCAGGGGTGTTTCGATGAGCTTGTTTTATTGTGTAAGAAAATAAAATTTAATCCAAATAAAGATAAGTTAATTTTTGCAGGCGATCTTGTGAATCGAGGTCCGAAATCATTAGAAGTTTTAAATTTTTGCCTTGAGAATAAAAACTGTGTAACTAGTGTATTGGGCAACCATGATTTTTATTTGATGTACCTACTCGAACACAAGAAGAAGAATAAATCTTTGAACAGCATTCTTAATGCAAAGAATAGTAAAAAAATTCACAAGTGGCTTAAAAAATTGCCATTATTAATGAAGATAAAAATTAAAGATACCAAAGAAATTTTTTGGGTCACTCATGCAGGCATACCTTTCATATGGAGTCTAAAAAAAGCAAAAAAACTTTCTGATGAGATAAATGCCTCTATGAAGATTGATTCTTATAACATTCTATTAAATATGTGGGGTGATAGACCAATTCGATGGAAAGACAATTTAAGCGGTTATAAAAGATATAGAACGATAATTAACTACTTCACAAGAATGCGATATCTAGACCCTAAAGGAGGCTTGAAGCTTAAGAAAAAAGACTTAAAAGCTGAAAGTAATCATGTGCCCTGGTTTAATCAGACTCATGTAAAATTGAAAGACAAGCAAAATATTGTTTTTGGGCATTGGGCAGCGCTGAATGGAAAGACAGGTTTAAAAAATATCATTGGATTAGATACTGGCTGCGTTTGGGGCAAGAAATTAACAGCTATAAGATTGGAAGATAAGAAATTATTTCAAGTTAAGAAAAAATGAAGATTTATAAAGTTGGTGGTGCCGTAAGAGATTCATTGGTTGGCGTTAAGTCAGCTGATAATGACTGGGTAGTCATTGGCTCTTCTCCAGAAGAAATGATAGCAAAAGGTTTTAAGCCTATCGGGAAGGATTTCCCAGTATTTTTACATCCTGAAACCAATGAAGAATATGCTCTAGCAAGAACGGAAAAGAAGTCTGGTACCGGTTACCACGGCTTCACATTTTACTTTGGGGAAGATGTAACTCTTGAAGATGATTTATCAAGAAGAGACTTCACCATTAATGCTATAGCTGAGGATAAAGAAGGAAATATCATTGATCCATTCAACGGTCAAAAAGATCTTGATAATAAATTATTTAGACACGTTTCCAATGCATTCTATGAAGATCCGTTGAGGGCTATCAGATTAGCAAGATTTCACACCTACACTCATCTAAAAGATTTTAGTGTTCATGATTCAACTATAAAAAGTGTTAGTGATATTGTTTCCAATGGAGAAATAGCTGAACTGTCACCAGAGAGAATATGGTCAGAAACTTTAAAGGCCCTTAAAAGCCCCAATCCAAATATTTATTTTGAAAAAATAATCTCATTAGATCTAAAAGATCCATACTTTATAAATTTAAATACTCCCTTGTGTGATAGTCATAATAATCATGAGGTGAGGTGGTCAGAACTACAATTAAATAATAATTTTGAGTTGGGAGATAGATTACCCTTACCAAATGGGTATAAAAATATTTCAGATGTATTAAAAATTGTTTCAGTAATTAATGTGAACATTAAAGAAGAAGATTTAATATCTATACTTATTAGATCAAACTTTAAAAAGAATAAAGACATGTTAGAAGAATTGGTGACATTGCCTCAATTAAAAGAAAATAAAAATTTCATTTTAAGACTGGTGAATGAAGTTGATAATACTGATTTTTCTTTTCTTGCAAATACTCCTAAAGAGCAAATTGAGTTAGAAAAGACTAAAATATATAAAAAGATTATTCATAATTGCAAATGAACAAAACTATATTTATAACAGGGGCAGCCAAAAGAATTGGCAAAGAAATTGCTCTTACTTTTAAAGAGCTAGGTTGGAATATTATTATTCATTACAATTCTTCTAAAAAAGATGCTGATGATCTAGCTAATCAAATTAATAAAGATAACCCTAATTCTGCTAAAACAGTTCAAGGAAACCTTGATATTAAAGAAGATGTTCAAAAAATCTTGAGTGAGGTAAGTGAAACATTTCCTTCAATAGATGTTTTGGTAAATAATGCTTCTACTTTCTACCCTACTCCTATTGATGAAATTTCAGAAGATCATTGGGAGAGGCTTATTGGAAGCAACTTAAAAGGTCCATTATTTTTAATTCAGGGCCTAAAAGAGCAATTAAAATCATCTAAGGGTTCAATAATTAATATTACTGATACAAATTTATCTAAAGGCGTTCCTAATTTCTCAATATATTCAGCAGCTAAAGCAGGACTAGAGGCAATTACTAAAGGGCTAGCTAGAGAGCTTGCACCAGATATAAAAGTCAATGCTATTGCACCTGGAGCAATGCTTGAACCACCAGATGTAACATGGACAGAAGAGCAAAAAAATAAAGTTATAGAAAATATACCTCTTAATAGAATGGGTTCAGAAAAGGATATTGCTGATGCTGTCAGTTTCCTTGCTCGTTCAGAGTATATTACTGGTCAGATTATAAAAGTTGATGGAGGCAGGTCTTTGTAATGGAGCCACTAGATGATGCAAAATTCTCTGGCACAAAAGAAGTTGATGAAAATTTACTAATTGAAGCATCAAATTTGCAGCCATGGATTGATGAATTCGTTCCTGGAGCTGGAAAAATTAATTCTATTGAGCAGTTTAAAGGCGGTCAGTCAAATCCAACATATAAGATTATTACAGAATCAAAAAGTCTTGTATTAAGAAGGAAACCTCCTGGAAAGCTTCTACCCTCTGCTCATGCTGTAGATAGAGAATATAAAGTAATAACTGCATTATTTGAAACTGATGTTCCAGTTCCAAAAACATATGGCCTTTGTGAAGATGATGAAGTTGCGGGAACAGCCTTCTTTGTAATGGACTTCTTAGATGGTGATCTCTTCTGGGATCCTATGATCCCTTCTCTCTCAAATCAAGATAGAGCTGAAATATATCGTAACAAGAATAAAACTCTAGCCAAGCTTCATAGTGTTGATTATAAAAAAATAGGATTGGAAGACTATGGCAAGCCTGGAAATTATGTGGCAAGACAAGTTTCAAGATGGTCAAAACAATACAGAGCATCTGAAACTGATGATATTGAAGCTATGAATAACCTAATTGAATGGCTTCCAAAAAACATCCCCGATGATGACGAAACATCAATTGTTCATGGAGATTACCGATTAGACAATATGATCTTAAAAGATAATCAGGTAATGGGTATCCTGGATTGGGAACTATCTACATTGGGACACCCTATTGCTGATTTTAGCTATCATTGTCTATCATGGAGAACCCAAGAAGCATTCTGGGATCAATCTAAGCTCAAGGAACTTGGTATTCCTAATGAAAGAGAGTACATGGATATGTATTGTGAGAATACTGGTAAAGATCTATCAAAGAATTGGGAATTCTATATGGCATTTAATATGTTCAAAATTGCAGGAATTTTGCAAGGAATTCTTGGCAGGGTTAGAGATGGCACAGCCTCAAGCAAGCATGCAGAAGATAGAGGGATGATGGTATATCCTTTGTCGGAAGCAGCTTGGAATACTATAAAAGAAAATTTACTTTAATTTATTTTTTTACAAAGAATAAGGTTATTCCTGATATTGAGGTAACTAAAGCAAGTATGGATAAAATTTGTAATAAAATATTGTTTATGTTGTCTCTCTCACGATAATCCATAATATGTAAAGACCACATCAAATCCCATATCCTCCATGAGTCTGATCTTATTGAGCCAATATCACCAGTCATATATCCAACATAAACATTGATATCATCTTTGGTATCGGTTTTAACTTTGTATACTGGTAGGCTGCCTCTATATTCAGCGCCTGGATAAAGTTCTGTAATCAAACTAACCTCAAGAGGATTTAAAGTAGTTTTTTGAGCAGTAATTTTTATTGCCTCTTCCTTTGTAAGAGGCTTAATAAGATTACCATCTGGATAAGTTTTATAGGACTTTTCTCCGTACTCAATTGTTTCAATAATAGAAATCCCGAGTCTGTCAAAAATTCTGTATTCCACATTTTTTGGAAGACGGTATTGCTCTCCCCTGACTAATTCTATTTTGTTATAAGCAAAGTAAATTCCCGATATCGTCCACAATAATAGCTGAATAGATACAAATATACTTAGGTACCTATGAAGATTTCTTGT